>JAANMY010000845.1_pt1 | contig 39394 bp, 36 predicted proteins | sample 7279691 | NCBI WGS metagenome assembly JAANMY01 (sample SAMN14094543, study PRJNA606508) | bioreactor metagenome | isolation source: A lab-scale SPAN reactor treating ammonium-rich wastewater day 388 | place: Ireland: Galway | collected 2018-02-07 | reverse complement strand
GCCGAGACCGTTGAAGCAGGTGATGCGGTGCCATTCGGTGTCCATGACCCGGTAGCCGTTCTCGTCGCGCAGGACGCGACCTTCCGAGAGGCGGGGGCGCGAGGTGGCGAGGCTGAAGTTGGTGATCTTGGTGCCCGCGCCTTTGGTGGTGCGGACTTCGGGGGTCTGACCGATGTTGCCGGCGAGGATGACGATGTTCTGCATGGTAAGCTTCCTTCTGTGTCCTGTCTTCGGGACCGTCCCTTCGACAAGACCCGGAAAAAGCCCGTCGGGTGACGCGTGCACGGTGGACGGAACGGATGCCGGAAACCCCCAGAGGACCGGGGTGGAGCGGGCTGGTCGTGGCACACGACCGACACGGCCCGGGCTGACGCGGGGTTGCGCGCAGGAGCCCGAACGGGATTAGGGGATTGTCAGTCGAAGGGATGGCCCAGGAGACAGCGATGCGCGGGGAGCCCATGCCAGACCCTGTCACCCTGCCCATCGGAACAGCCTGACCCCCAATTCAGCACCTCCCTGGCGGCAGAAACGGCGATCACCAGCCTCCGCCACCCCTGCCCCAGCCTTCCGGGAGTTGCAGCCCTCTGCATCGACGGGCTATCGATACCGGGACATTCAAGACACGGACCGCACCAATGGCTGATTACGATCTCGAGGCACTGTCGCTCGGCGAGCTGAAGAAAATGCAGAAGGACGTCGCCAAGGCGATCTCCACCTATGAGGATCGGCAGAAGGCGGAAGCCCGCGCCAAGGTGGAATCTCTCGCCCGGGATCTGGGCTACTCTCTGGCCGAACTTGTCGGCACCGAGACGAAATCCACGCGAGCGCCTGCGGCGGCGAAGTACCGGCACCCTGAGAACCCGGCACTCACCTGGTCCGGTCGGGGAAGGAAACCGCAATGGTTCGTGGAGGCTCTGGCTGCTGGGAAGACGGCCGAGGACCTGACCATCGGTTGATGGTGCGTAGGAAGTGCGCCAACCAAGAGCGCATTGGCTATCATTCAACCTGCGCCATCGGCTCAATCCCTTTCAGTGGGATCGAATTCTTCAAAGCGTTTCTGGCAGCGTTGACAATTCGTACTTATCCCGCGACAAGAACGCTATGGGGATCTGCGATCTCCCCACGAGGCGCCAGCTGAAGATCGCGTTCCAATCCCGTTGAACTTTTCCGAGGAGGAACGCAGATGCCTGCGCCTGATGCCATTTCCTGCGACTAGCTTGCCCGCCTGTTGGGCACCCCGAAAGCACCCACGATTCTTGATGTGCGGCGTGACGCCATCCGCGCCGCCGAACCGCGCCTTGTCCCCGGCGCCCGCACACTGGCCGAGGCTGACCTGACGCCGGAGCGCCTGGCGGCCATCGCCGCCGATCTCTCAGGCCCGGTGGTCGTCGTCTGTGCTGAAGGTCACCGGCTAAGCCAGGGAACGGCGGCCCGGCTTAGGCACGAGGGGGTGCAGGCAGAATACCTGCTTGGCGGTCAGGCCGCGTGGCTTGCCGCGAGCCTGCCCCTGATCGACCCTGCAAAAGTAACTGCGCGTGATGGTCAGGGCCGGTCGCTCTGGGTCACGCGGTCGCGGCCCAAGATTGACCGGATCGCCTGCCCCTGGCTGATTCGGCGGTTCATCGATCCGCGCGCCGTGTTCCTGTTCGTGGCACCGGCCGAAGTGGAGGGTGTAGCCGAACGCTTTGGCGCCATTCCCTATGACATCGAAGGTGTGTTCTGGAGCCACCGGGAAGCGCTGTGCACCTTCGATGCCCTGCTGTCGGAGTTCGGTCTCTCCACCCCGGCGCTGGACCGGCTGGCGCAGATCGTGCGTGGCGCCGATACCGCGCGGCTTGATCTTGCGCCGGAATCCGCAGGGCTTCTGGCGGCCTCGCTGGGCCTGTCGCGGATGTATTCCGATGATCTGGCACAGCTCGAGGCGGGGATTGCCCTGTACGACGCCTTCTATCGGTGGGCCCGCGATGCCACCGACGAGCAACACAATTGGCCGACCAACAGCGGAAAGTCCAAATGAGCGTGCCGCAGGATTTTCCGACTTTGACAGAAGCGGCAAAGGTCTGGGCGCGCATCGCGGCGCTGTCCTTTGGCGGGCCTGCGGGGCAAATCGCGGTCATGCACCGCATCTTGGTCGAGGAGAAGCGATGGCTGGGTGACGGGCGGTTCCTGCATGCGCTGAACTTCTGCATGCTTTTGCCAGGACCGGAGGCGCAGCAACTGGCCACATACATCGGCTGGCTGATGCACGGCGTGCGCGGCGCATTGGTGGCGGGGCTCTTGTTCATCCTGCCTGGGGTCGTGGCGATCATGGCACTGTCCTGGATCTATGCCCTTTGGGGCGATGTGGGGTTCGTCTCAGCGCTGTTCTTCGGGCTGAAAGCAGCGGTGCTCGCGACCGTGCTGCAGGCAGTGGTCCGGGTGGGCAAACGGGCGCTGAAGAACCCTGCGGTGCAGACTATCGCGGCTGCGTCCTTCGTGGCGATCTTCGCCTTCAGCGCGCCGTTCCCGTTGATCGTCGCGGTGGCGGCCCTGGTCGGCTGGACCGGGGCCAAGGTGGGACTAGCAGCGTTTCAGGGTGGTGGAGGGCACGGATCGGTCGGCCAGACCCATATCGCGGATGCGGCCACCCTGCTGGGCTCGGAACATGGCGACCTGACCGGTGCAAAGCGCGTCGGCGCCTTTCGGGCCGGGGCGGTGGCGCTGATCCTGTGGCTTGCCCCGGTCGCGGCACTGGTCCTGTTAGCCCCCGGCAGTGTATTCACCGACATCGCCACGTTCTTCTCGAAGCTCGCCGTGCTGACCTTTGGCGGGGCCTACGCGGTGCTGGCCTGGGTCGCGCAAGAGGCGGTCGGCACCTATGGCTGGCTGCAACCGGGAGAGATGCTGGACGGCCTTGGCATGGCGGAAACCACGCCGGGGCCGCTGATTATGGTGCTGCAGTTCGTGGGCTTCATGGGTGCGTTGCGCGAGGCGGGCTGGGCCGCGCCGCTTCTGGCGGGGACCCTTGGCGGACTCTTGGCCACCTGGGTCACCTTTGCGCCATGCTTTGCGTGGATCTTCCTCGGTGCGCCGTTCATGGAACGGCTGCGGTCGAACCGGGCGCTCTCGGCGGCCCTGTCGGCAGTGACAGCGGCGGTCGTGGGGGTGATCCTGAACCTTGCCATCTGGTTCGCCGTCCACGTTATTTGGCGCGAGGTTTCGCGAATTGAGGTGGGGCCCCTATCGCTGGAATTGCCAGTACTGGCCACGCTGGATTTGACGGCAGCGGCGCTGTCGGTTCTGGCGCTGATTGCGGTGTTCTGGTTGAAGCTGGGCATGGCCACCGTGCTGCTTGGAGCGGCGTCTCTCGGCCTTGCGCTGCATCTGGTTGGGCTGGCCCGAACCAGACTACCCCCGCGCAACCGAGGCAAACAGCAATCGCGCCCCTGCGGATTCCGCCAGACAACACGGCGTCCTGCTCCGATTGCGGACGGTCAGGACGTACGGGTTGGACCTTGCTGCCTTTCCCTAAGCTGGGCTGAATGACGACGCGTTATCGAGCGCCCAGTCACTTGCTGCGCTTAAGCCGGAATCACCTTTACCGAGAGGCGTGAGTTCATTCAGCGGACTCCTGTGTCTTGCTGCGTGGGTCCAACGCATGGCCCGATGCCGGGCCGCGGACGGGCTGAATCAACATCCGGTCAAGCCACAGGTCACGACGCGTACGGAACTGCTCGATGCCGATCTCCATCCCCTCGTGCCCCTTCACCGGCTGGGCGATGTAAGTGCCGAGCAGCCGGTCCCACCACGGCAGGTTGAAGCCGTAGTTCGAATTGGTCTCGCGCGGATCGACGGAATGGTGGACGCGGTGCATGTCCGGGGTGACGACGAAGAGGCGCAGCACCCGGTCCATCGGGCGCGGCAGATCGATGTTGGCGTGGTTGAAGAGTGCGGTGGCGTTCAAGATCACCTCGAACAGCAGCACCGCGATGGCGGGCGGGCCGAGGGCCGCGACCGCCGCCAACTTGATGCCCATCGAGATGAGGATTTCCACCGGATGGAACCGCAGCCCGGTGGTGGCATCGAAGTCGAGATCGGCGTGGTGCATCCGGTGCAATCGCCAGAGCCCCGGCACCGCGTGAAACATCACGTGCTGCAGATAGATCGCCAAATCGAGCAAAAGCATCGAAACCACGATCGCGACCCAGAGCGGCACATCGAGATTGTTGAAGAGGCCCCAGCCACGATCCTCGGCCATGACCGCGAGCCCGACCGCAAGGATCGGGAACGACAGCCGCAGGATGATCGTATCGACAACGACAAGAGCGAGATTGTTGGTCCAGCGGATCACGCGCGGGATCTCTAGCCTGCGCCGGGGGGCAGCTACTTCCCACAGCGCCATTGCCGCCAGCACACCCAGAAAGATGGCAAGACGGATGGTCGCCTCAGTGGCAAGGATGGTCTCGGACATGGGGCGCTGGCCTTGGGGCTTGTCGGGCGCGATGGAATCGCTATCATTCAAGTCATTGCTTGAATGATGTAGCGTCAGGAGACAAGACTTGTCTATCAGCCCGAAGCTTGCCCTGCTGGAGGAATACGCCCTTGTCGCCCGCGCCCTTTCAGCACCGGCGCGCCTGATGCTGCTGGAACAACTGGCGCAAGGAGAGCGGGGCGTGGAGGCCCTGGCGGAAAAGACGGGCCTGGCCATCGCCAACTGCTCGCAGCATCTCCAACAGTTGCGCCGGGCCGCACTCGTCACCAGCCGCCGCGACGGCAAGGCGGTGATCTACCGGCTGACCGACGCAAAGACGCTTGCGCTGATGGACCTTCTGCGCATCGTTGCGGAGCGAAACCTCGCGCAGGTCGAGCGCATCTTGCGGGGGCTCGCGGGCGGCGAGGACGCGCCGGAGCCCCTCAGCCGCGCGGACCTCGCCGCACGGCTCGCGGAAGGCTCCGTCATAGTGCTCGACGTGAGACCGGACGACGAATACGCCTCCGGCCACATTCCCGGCGCGCTGAACGCCACCTTGGCGCAGCTGGAACAGATCCTCCCCACGCTCGCGCCGAACGCCGAGATCGTTGCCTATTGCCGCGGCCCTTACTGCGTCTACGCCCATCAGGCCGTCGCCACCCTGCGCCGCCACGGCCTCAACGCGCGGCGGCTGGAGGGCGGCCTGCCGGAATGGCGCGAGGATGGCCGACAGATCGCGCGCGTCGGCTGATCTCAGACCACTTCGTCCGCCTTCGCTGTAACGTCCTCGACCCACGCCATCAGCGCAGCGGGATCAGACGGCAGCTGGATTGCCATCCCTTCCGCGAAACTCTCGAAGGCCGGTCGGTTGAGCGCGTTGAGGCCGACAAGAACGGGGATATCCATCGCGACCGCGTCGGCGATCACGCTGCGGAACCCGCGCCCCTCGGACTCGTGTTTGCCGAACTTGTTCACGATCAAAAGGTCCGCGCCGGATGACAGGCCAGCCGCGACCAGTCCGACGGCCGTTTCAAGCGCGGCCGGGTCGAGGCGGCACCCGCGCGCCTGCGGGCCAAGATCCTGACTGATGCGCAAGATCGCGCCACCGGGCAACACCCGTACGTCCATGTCGCAGGGACCCGCATCGGCGCGCTCGCTGTTGATCTGGACGGTCCCGCAGCACCTGAGGCCCCGGACCGCGAGATCAGCCGCCAGCCGTTCAAGCACCAGATCGGTATCGCCGCGTCCCGGCGCCATCGTGTAGGCAAGTTTCATATCCGGGCTCCTTCAGGATTGGCAGAAAGTTTGGAATTCGACCAGCGCACCGGCTGGCAGGCATTCGGCATCGGCGGGCAGAAACATCAGCCCGTCCGCGCGGGACAGCAGACCGACACGCGCCGAATGGGTGGCATCCTCGAAACTGACGATCTCGCGGCCATGGGAATCGAACCCGGCGAGCGTGGCGGGTCGGAGTTCGCAGCGCCCTCGCTTGCGGCGGATTTCGCTTGCGGTCACGACGTGCCGCCGGGTCGGGGCGCCGGTCCGTTCGCCGGTCAGGGCACGGATGAGTGCCATTCCGAACACCTGCCAGGTGACGAAGGCAGACACCGGATTGCCGGGCAGACCAAGCCAATAGGCTTTCCCGATGCGCCCGACTGACACGGGCTTGCCCGGTTTGATCGCGACGCCGCTGAACAAGACCTCGCCCTCGAGCGCCATGAAGGCAGGCTTCACATGATCTTCTTCCCCGACCGAGATACCGCCCGTGGTGATGACAAGGTCGGCATGCGCCGCCATGTCGCCCAATTGACGGACAAGGTCTGCGCGGCTGTCGGCACCATGGGCCGAGGCGACGAGTTCGACGCCCGCCGCAGCCAGGCTTGCCGTCAGCATCGGTGTGTTGACGTCCCATATCTGGGCGGCCTCGCGCGCGCCCCCGGCGCGACGGACCTCATCGCCGGTAACCAAGAGGGCCACGCGCAGCCTGCGCCGGACACGAAGGATGCCTGCGCCGGCCGCGGCGCAGACGGCAATCTCTTTCGGGCCAAGCCTCTGGCCCTTGTCCAGAACGGTCACGCCCCTGTCCAGGTCGCTGCCCGCGCGACGGATGTTCAGGCCCGGTTGAGGACGGCGGGACAGGTGAATGAAATCCCCGTCGCGCAAGACATCCTCCTGCATCACGACGGCATCGGCCCCGCCCGGGATCGGCGCGCCCGTGAAGATCCGGGCCGCCGCAGCTCCTGCGACCGATGTCGTCGTCTCCTGCCCGGCAGGTACGCGCGCTATCACCCGCAGCTCCCATGGACCGTGCCCCGTCAGGGCGGATGTTGCGATGGCATAGCCATCCATCGCCGCATTGTCGAAAGCCGGGGCCATGGACCGGGACCGGACCGGCAAGGTGAGAGTGCGGCCAAGGGCGCTGCCCGCCTGCACGGCCTCGGTCCGACTGACCGGCGATGCATGCGCCGCAATCCGGGCAAGGGCCTCGTCGATGCTGATCAGCGCATGGAGCATATCCTGACGGTCACAGCCGCAGCCCGGTGATGCGATGGCCTGATGAAGTGTCATTGTGCTGCCTCCTCAGTCGAATGTGCGGTCTGAAAATGCCCCGGCCCGATGCTGCAATCGAGATCGCGCAGGCGTCCGTCCTTGAGGCCATAGATCAGGCCATGCACGCGAACGACGGCGCCACGAGCCCAAGCCCGCTGCAAGATCGGCGTTTCGCAAACGCGCCGGACGCCCTCGACCACATTCCATTCAGCCAACCGGTCGCGGCGCGCCTCAAGGTCGGGTTCGCGCCCCAGATCGACGGCATAGGCGCGCGCAAGACGTCGGACCGGCTCAAGCCAGTGATCGGCCAGACCATGGGGCAGATCCTCGGTCGCGGCCTTGACCCCGCCGCAACCATAATGGCCGCAAACGATGATTTCGCGCACATGCAGCGCATCGACGGCGAACTCCAGCGCCGATAGCAGATTCATGTCCGAAGAATGAACGATGTTGGCAACGTTGCGATGGACAAAGACCTCGCCCGGATCGAGGCCCGCGACCACGTTGGCCGGCACCCGGCTGTCCGAACATCCGATCCAGAAGAACTCAGGTGCTTGAAGGGCGGCAAGGCGGGTAAAATAATCCGGTTCCTCGGCGTGTCGTTGTTTTGACCACACCTCGTTGCGGGCCAGCAGATCATTCAGCATCGGTCGTCTCCAGAAGATCGGGCAGCCCGCGCCGCATTCGCATGTGTTTCGACAAGGTCCGCAGATCGGCCCGGGTCAGCCGGGCGCGGGCTATCGGCAAGAGTATGGCGTTTTCGGCAACCAGATGACGGCGCACGTGCCCCGCAAATCTTGACAGCACGGTGCGCTCCTCGGCGGTGAGGCTGACCCCGCTATCAAGGCAACCGGCAAGCATCGCCCGAACCTCGGGCAGCAGACGCATCGCCTCATCCTGATCGGCCCTGATCCGGGCGATCGCGCCCTCGATCGCATCCTCTTGCGTGCACCGCCGGGCAAGAAGCGGGAACAGATCCTCTGCTTCATCGCGCAGATGGACGTTCAGCTCCTCGTTCAGGAAGCGCAGAACCGCAGTGGTTGATCGACGATCGAGGGCGTCCGCAGTGGCCAGCCCGTCGATGACCGCGCAGATCTGCCGCTCGCGCAGGTGGTCCTCGCTGATGAAATCCAGAGGATTTGCAAGCAGGCTCGGGTTTGTCGGTGTCTCACCACTCCCACGCAGCGCTGGTTCTGAGGGGTGCATGACGCGTCCTTTCGCAGGGTTCAGATCGGCGCAAGGCTGGCGCCGGTGATCTTTGCGCTTTGGGCCAGAGTTTCGACGAGGTCCCGTGATGCCCTCGCCCAGGCCGCCTTTTCGAGCGCCTGCGCGATTTTGGGGCGGACAGTCTCATAGGGAAGAACCTGCCCGGGTGCGGTGGCGTTCAGGCGGATGATGTGCCAGCCGTGCCGCGACAGAACGGGTGCTGCGCTGATGCCACCCTCCGGCAGGGCGCGCAGGGCCACCTCGAATTCCGGCACGGTGTCGCCCGGTCCGAGCTGGCCCAAATGGCCACCCGATGCCTTGGACCCGCAATCGCTTTCACGAGCCGCGGCGGCGAACCCCTTGGCGTCCCCGTCAAGCCGCGCGAGCATGGCCGTGGCCCGTGCCTCGGCCATGCCGCGCTCGGCCTCGTCGCGCGGGTCACAGGCGCACAGGATATGCGAGACATCCCACAGCGGTGCGGACCGGTAGCGGTCAGGGTCCTTTGCCCATTCGGCATGAACGGCGTCTTCCGTTACGGGCGCGATGCTTAGCGCTTCGTCCAGAAGCGTGCGGATCAGGGCTTCGTCCTCAGTCTCGAAGCGTCCGGGGGCCAGCTCGATCGGATCGGGCACAATCCCGCGTGCCCTTGCCTCCTGCAGCAGGAGCGCGCGGATCGTAAGCGCTTGCGCCGCCTTGCGCCAGGCGATGCCGGGCTTGTCCTTGGGGGCCGTGTGGTTCTGGGCCTCGGCGGCGATTGCCGCCGAGGGGATGGTTTCGCCATTCACGACGACATCGGGAAACAGGGCCATGTTCATCGTGCTCACTCCGCAGGCGTGGTGATTTTGGGGCCGGTCTTGCCCTGCCGGGCGTCATAGGCGCGGCGGCGTTCCTCCAACGGACGGGTCCGGCGCGAGCGCACGATCTGGTAGCCCGGCCGCGTCAGCAGATAGCGGAAGGGGGCGGCAAACCCGGACCAGATGTGGACGAGCCGGGTGAACGGGAACAGGATGGTGATGACCAGCCCGAGGAAGATGTGCAGCTTGTAGAGCCAATGCACGTCGACCACGGTGACCCAGGCGTTGATGTTCCAGGTCACGACGCTTTGCGACCAGGTCATGAACCGGACCATTTCCGACCCGTCCATGTGTTGCAGCGTCTGGGTGATGGTCAGCAGGCCGATGGCCAGCTGGAGCCAGATCAGGACCATGATCAGGATGTCGGGGAAGGTCGATGTCACACGGATGCGCGGATCGGCGAGACGCCGATGGATCAGCATCGTCGAACCGATGAGTGCGGCGATGCCGGCAGGCCCCCCGATCAGGACCGCCATCCACTGCTTCAGCCCATAGGGAATACCGATGGCATCCAGCACCCAGATCGGAGTGAACAGCCCGACAAGGTGGCCGAAGAAGACGGTCAGGATGCCGACATGGAACAGGATCGAGCCCCAGATCAGTTGTTTGCGGCGCAAGAGCTGGCTGGACGAGCTTTTCCAGGTGAAGGGGTCGCGCTCATAGCGGGCGATGGACCCCACAAGGAAGATCGTCAGCGCCACATAGGGCATGACGCCGAACAGCATGAAGTTGATATCGAAATTGCCGAACATGTCATGCGCTCCTGTTCAGATTGGGGGCTTGGGTCGGTTTGTCCATCAGGGCCAGCATGTCGCGGACCTGCGGGCAGCCCGCGTTTGGGTCGGGGCCGAAAGTGACCTCGGTTTCCTCCCAGACAGCGTCGAGTGCCTCGAGGTCGGTGGGGTCGTCATCGGGCTCAGCCAGCATTCCCGCTACGGCATCTGCGTCGGATTGCGCGCCGGCAAGCTGGGACAAAGCGGCGAACGCGGCGCCATACCCGCTCTCGCGCCGCACCAGACGGGTGACAAGCGCGTCGAAGATATGGGCCGCGTCCGCCAAGGTTTCCTGTGCTTCGGCGAAGGGACGCGTCGACAGGAATTCCAAAAGCACCGGCAAGTGGTCGGGCAGTTCCGTAGTGGCGGGCTCGAACCCGCCCTCGCGGTAGGTCTCGATCAGGCTGACCATCGCCCCGCCCCGATCCCGGCTTTCGCCGTGGACATGTTCGAAGAGGTTCAGCGACAGCGTGCGCGAGCGGTCGAAGAGCATGACATAGCTCTCCTGAACATCGAACAGGTCGTCCTTCCCGAGCCCATCGGCAAGCGCCTCCAACGCCGCCCGCGTATCAGGGGCAATGCGGGGGTCGGCGCCCAGAATGGCGCCGATCTCGGGCATAGCCTCTTGCAGGTCGACGTTCGGATAGCTGAGCGTCAGCGACAGAGCCTTGAGTGTGCGGTCCATCATCAGAATGACTCCAGCGGGAGGGCAAAGGACTTCTTCTTGCCGCCGAACAGGCTGGTCTTGCCCGTCTCGCCGGTGGAACAGCCATTGCCGTCGGTGAACCCGCAGCCGCCACGGATCTCGGCGCCTGCCTCGTTTTGTTCACGGTGCGCCGTGGGGATCGCGAAACGGTCCTCGTAGTCGGCGATGGCCATGATCTTGTACATGTCCTCGATCATCCGGCCCGACATGCCGACGCGGGCGGCGATGCCTTCGTCGCGCACGCCATCAACCGTCAACGCACGCATGTAGAGCCGCATGGCCGACATGCGTTCCAGCGCGTGAACGATGGGCTCCTCGTCGCCCGCCGTCAGCATGTTGGCGAGGTATTTGACCGGGATGCGCAAGCTGCGCACGTCGGGCATCTGATCGCTCATCGCGATCTGGCCGGCCTGTGCGGCGTTCTGGATCGGCGACAGCGGCGGGATGTACCAGACCATCGGCAGGGTGCGGTATTCGGGATGCAGCGGGAAAGCCACTTTCCACTCCATCGCCATCTTCCAGATCGGACTGATCTTGGCGGATTCGATCCAGTCTTCTGGCACACCGTCACGACGGGCGGCGGCGATCACCTCGGGGTCGTTCGGGTCAAGGAACACATCAAGTTGCGCGCCGTAGAGATCGGTCTCGCGCTCGCTGCTGGCCGCCGCTTCGATCTTGTCGGCGTCGTAAAGGATGACGCCTAGATACCGTATTCGCCCGACGCAGGTCTCTGAGCAGACCGTCGGCTGACCGCTCTCGATGCGCGGATAGCAGAAGGTGCATTTCTCGGATTTGCCGGATTCCCAGTTGTAGTAGACCTTCTTGTAGGGACAGCCCGAGATGCACATCCGCCAGCCACGGCATTTTTCCTGGTCGATCAGGACGATGCCGTCTTCCTCGCGCTTGTAGATCGCGCCCGAGGGGCAAGAGGCCGAACAGGTCGGGTTCAGGCAATGCTCGCACAGGCGCGGCAGATACATCATGAAGGTATTTTCATACTCTCCATAGATCGCTTTCTGCACATTCTCGAAGTTGTAGTCGGCCGAGCGCTTCGAGAATTCCCCGCCGAGGATTTCCTCCCAGTTCGGGCCCTTCTCGATCTTCTCCATCCGTTCGCCGGTGATCTTCGACCGGGGGCGCGCGGTGGGGAAATGATCCATGTCGGGCGCAGATTTCAGGTGGTCATAGTCGAAATCGAACGGCTCATAGTAGTCGTCGATTTCCGGCATCGACGGGTTGGCAAAGATATTGGCCAGGATCCGCCATTTCGACCCCTGCTTGGGATGCAGCTTGCCGCTTGCCGAGCGTGTCCAGCCGCCGTTCCAGCGTTTCTGGTTTTCCCAGTCGGTCGGATAGCCGGTGCCGGGCTTGGTTTCGACGTTGTTAAACCATGCGTATTCAACGCCTTCGCGCGTCGTCCACACGTTCTTGCAGGTGACGGAACAGGTGTGACACCCGATGCATTTGTCGAGGTTCAGAACCTTGCCGATTTGCGCACGAACTTTCATTCCGCTGCCTCCACTTTGTGGGTTGCGGACCGGCTTGCAGGTGTGTCGAGCCAGTCGATTTTCTTCATTTTCCGCACGATGACGAATTCGTCGCGGTTGCTGCCCACGGTGCCGTAGTAGTTGAAACCGTAGGACAGCTGCGCATAGCCGCCGATCATGTGGGTGGGTTTCAGAGTGGCGCGCGTCACCGAGTTGTGGATACCGCCGCGATGGCCGGTCTTTTCCGAGCCGGGCGTGTTCACGATCTTTTCCTGAGCGTGATACATGAACAGGGTGCCCTGCTTGATGCGCTGGGACACCACCACCCGCGCCGTCAGCGCGCCGTTGATGTTGTAAGCCTCGACCCAGTCGTTATCGACGAGGCCCGCCTTTTGGGCGTCGATCTCGGACATCCAGACCACTGGCCCGCCCCGGTTCAGCGTCAGCATCAGGAGGTTGTCGGTATAGGTGCTGTGAATGCCCCATTTCTGGTGCGGCGTGATGAAGTTCAGCACCACATGCGGGCTGCCCTCGGCTGCGTCATTGTTCACGGCCTTGGTGATGGTCTTGAGGTCCACCGGCGGGCGGTAGCTGACAAAGCCCTCGCCGAAGGCGCGCATCCAGAGGTGATCCTGATACAGCTGCTGGCGGCCGGTCAGCGTCCGCCACGGGATCAGCTCATGCACATTGGTGTAGCCCGCGTTGTAGCAGACCTCCTCGGACTCAATCCCCGACCATGTGGGGCTGGAGATGATCTTGCGCGGTTGCGCCGCGATATCGCGGAAGCGGATCTTGGTGTGATGCGCGCCTTCCGCCAGATGGGCATGATGGCGGCCGGTGGGCTTTTCCAGTTCCTCCCACGCCTTGACCGCAACCTCGCCGTTGGTCTCGGGCGCGAGCATCAGGATCATCTCGGCCGCGTCGATGGCGGTTTCCAGCTTTGCGTGGCCCTTCGAGACACCCTCGTCCAGCACCACCCCGTTCAGATCGCGCAGATGGCCAACCTCGACCTTGGTATCCCAGTTGATGCCCTTGCCGCCGTTGCCGAGTTTCTCCAGCAGCGGGCCGACCGAGGTGAACTTCTTGTAGAGGTTGGGATAATCCCGTTCGACTGCGATATAGTTCGGCGCGGTCTTGCCGGGAATCAGGTCGCATTCGCCCTTCTTCCAGTCGCGGACATGTGCCTGAGCGAGTTCGCCGGGGGTGTCGTGCAGCAGCGGAAGCTGGACGATGTCGGTCTCGACCCCCAGCACCTCGGGGGCGACCTCCGAGAACTTCCGGGCGATCGACTTGAAGATCTCCCAGTCCGACTTGCTCTCGTAGGCCGGGTCCACCGCCGCCTGCAGCGGGTGGATGAACGGGTGCATGTCGGACGTGTTCAGGTCGTCCTTTTCATACCAGGACGCAGTGGGCAGCACGATGTCGGAATAGACGCAGGTGGTGGACATGCGGAAATCGATGGTCACCAGCAGGTCGAGTTTGCCCTTGGGCGCCTCGTCATGCCAGACGGCTTCCTTCGGCATCACGCCGCCTTCCTCACCCAGGTCCTTGCCCATGACGCCGTGATCGGTGCCGAGCAGGTGCTTGAGGAAGTATTCATGCCCCTTGCCCGAAGATCCGAGCAGGTTCGAGCGCCAGACAAACAGGTTACGCGGCCAGTTCTCGGGCGCGTCCGGGTCTTCGCACGACATCTGCAGATCGCCGGATTTCAGCTGCGCGGCGACGTAGTCCTTGATCTCTTTGCCGGCCGCCTTCGCGGCTTTCGACACCTCCAGCGGGTTGGTTTTCAACTGAGGGGCCGAGGGCAGCCAGCCCATGCGTTCGGCGCGGATGTTGTAGTCGATCAGGGAAATATCCCAATCGCCCTTGGGCGCAGTCGGCGACAGGATCTCGCCCGCGCTCAGCGTCTCGTAGCGCCACTGATCGGTGTGGGCATACCAGCACGATGTGGAGTTCATGTGCCGGGGCGGACGGTTCCAGTCGAGCGCGAAGGCCAAGGGCGCCCAGCCGGTCTGCGGGCGGAGCTTCTCTTGCCCGACGTAATGCGACCAGCCGCCACCCTCCTGGCCGATGCAACCGCACATCACCAGCATGTTGATGATGCCACGATAGTTCATGTCCATGTGGTACCAGTGGTTCAGACCGGCCCCGAGAATGACCATGGATTTTCCATGGGTTTTCTCTGCATTGCCTGCGAACTCGCGCGCCACGGCGATGATCTTCTCACGCTCTACACCGGTGATCTTCTCGGCCCAGGCGGGGGTGTAGGGGCTGTCGTCGTTGAAATCCTTGGACACCCATTTGCCGCCAAGGCCCCGATCCAGCCCGTAGTTGGCGCAGAAAAGGTCGAACACGGTGGCGACGAAGGCTTCCGACCCGTCGGCCAAGGTCACGCGGCGAGCAGGGATGTTGCGGGTCAGCACCTCGGGGTGGTCGCATTTCACGAAATCACCCGTCGCGACCCCGCCGAAATAGGGGAAATCGACGCCCACAACCTCATCATGGTCGCCATCCATGATCTGGCTCAGGCGCAGTTGGGCATCCGTTCCCTTGGCGCGTTGCTCAAGGTTCCATTTCCCGGTCTCGCCCCAACGAAATCCGATGGAGCCATTGGGCACCACGATCTGGCCGGACGCCTCGTCATAGGCGACGGTTTTCCAGTCGGGGTTGTTGGTCTCGCCCAACTTGCCGTCGAAATCCTCGGCCCGCAGCATCCGGCCCGGGACAAGGTGGCCGTCGCGGTCTTCCAGCCGCACCAGCATCGGCATGTCGGTGTACTTGCGGGCGTAATCCTCGAAATATTCGGCCTGCCGGTCGAGGTGGAATTCGCGTAGGATGACATGGCCCATTGCCATCGCCAGCGCCGCATCGGTGCCGGCCTGCGGGTTCAGCCAGATGTCGCCGAACTTGGCCGCTTCGGAATAGTCGGGGCTGACCACGGCGGATTTGGTGCCGCGATAGCGGACCTCGGTATAGAAATGGGCGTCGGGCGTCCGGGTCTGCGGTACGTTCGAGCCCCAGAGCATCAGGAAGCCCGCATTGTACCAGTCGGCCGATTCCGGAACGTCGGTCTGTTCGCCCCAAGTCTGGGGCGATGCGGGCGGAAGGTCGCAGTACCAGTCGTAGAAGGACATGCTGGTGCCGCCCAGAAGCGACAGGTAGCGCGAGCCTGCGGCATAGCTGACCATCGACATCGCGGGGATCGGTGAGAAGCCGAACACCCGGTCGGGGCCGTAGGTCTTGGCGGTATAGGCATTGGCGGCGGCGACGATCTCGGTCGCCTCGTCCCAAGTGGCACGCACGAAACCGCCCTTGCCGCGCGTCTTGGTGTAGCTGGCGCGCAAGATCGGGTCGTTCTGGATCGCGGCCCAGGCGGCGACCGGCGTCAGCGTCTCGCGCATCTTGCGCCAGGCGCGCATCAGGGCGCCGCGGATCAGCGGGTTCTTCACCCGGTTGGCGGAATAGAGATACCAGCTGTAGGAGGCGCCGCGCGCACAGCCCCGCGGCTCGTGGTTGGGCAGCCCCGCGCGGGTGCGGGGATAATCGGTCTGCTGAGTTTCCCACGTCACGATACCGGACTTGACGTAGATCTTCCAAGAACAGGACCCGGTGCAGTTCACCCCGTGGGTCGAGCGCACGATCTTATCGTGCCGCCAGCGGTTTCTGTAGGTGTCCTCCCAGTCGCGGTTCTCGCGGGTGGTCTGGCCCCAACCGTCCGAGAATTGCTCCAGTTCCTTGCTCTGGAAGAAGTTCAGTTTGTCGAGCAGATGGCTCATTGGGCTGTCCTTTCGGGTGTCTGGGTCCGGGCGGCGACCTGCGTCGCCCGGAAAATCGGTTGGGTCATTGGGCGGGTTGGGCGGCGGCACCTTGCGGCAGCCGGCCATGTTCGATGTCGTGCAGCAGGCCACCGGGGCGCGTGTAGACGACCCAGGTGATGGCAAGGCAGAGGACGTAGAAGCCCAGGAACAGCCACAGCGCGCCAATGGGGCTGCCGGTCATGGCGATGGACGAACCATAGGCCTTCGGGATGAAGAACCCACCGTAAGCCCCGATCGCGCTGGTGAAGGCGACAATGCCGCCCGATTCCATCGCGATCTGGCGCGCGCGGTCGGCCCCCGTCAGTTGCGGCATCAGGCGCGGCACTTCGCGGCCCATGATCACGGGGATCATCTGGAAGGTAGACGCGTTGCCGACGCCCGTGAAGAAGAACAGCGCCATGAAGCCTGCAAAGAAGCCTGCGAAACTGCCCGCCTGAAGCGACAGGATCACAGCCAGAACGCTGGCGATCATGCCGACGAAGACCCAGAAAGTGACGCGCCCGCCTCCGAACTTGTCGGATACCCAGCCCGTGCCGGCACGGCTCAGCGCGCCGACCAGCGGACCAAGGAAGACATATTGCAGCGCATTGATCTCGGGGAAGGCGATCCGGCTCAGGAGCGGGAAGCCCGCCGAGTAGCCGATGAAGCTGCCGAAGGTGCCGATATAGAGCACGCACATCAGCCAATTTTGCGTCCGCCCGAAGATCACCGATTGTTGGGCAAAGCTCGCCTTGGCATCCGCGATATCATTCATGCCCCACCACGCCGCGACGGTGGCGGCCAGGATGAACGGCACCCAGACGAACCCTGCGTTCTGCATCCAGAGCTGCCCGCCGTCAGACAGTTCCTGCGGCGCGCCACCCATGGCACCAAAGACGCCCACGGTGATGACCAGCGGCACCAGAAACTGCATGACGCTGACGCCCAGGTTGCCAAGCCCCGCGTTCAGCGCCAGTGCATTGCCCTTTTCCGCCTTGGGGAAGAAATAGCCGATATTGGCCATGGAAGAGGCGAAGTTAGCCCCGCCGAGGCCACACAGCAGCGCCAGCACGAGGAAGATGAAATAGGGGGTTTCCGGGTTCTGAACGGCATAGCCGATGCCGATGGCGGGCAAGAGCAGCGATGCGGTCGAGACCGTCGTCCAGAGGCGTCCACCGAAGATCGGCACCATGAAGCCATAGAAGATGCGCAGCGTGGCACCCGACAGGGCCGGCAAGGCAGCAAGCCAGAACAGCTGTTCGGGAGCAAAGTTGAACCCGATGGCCGGCAGGCGCGCGATCACCATCGACCAGACCATCCAGACCGAAAAGGCCAAGAGCAGCGCAGGAATGGAAATCCACAGGTTGCGGCGCGCGACGGCCCGGCCCTTTTCGGCCCAGAACCGGGCATCCTCGGGACGCCAATCCTCCAGCACGCGCGGCATGGCGGTGCGCTCGGGGTGGTGAATGTCCTGCATCTCGGGCAGTTGCGGCAGCCGGTCGAGCATCTCGCCATGGGCTGCTCGCTCCATCGCCCGGATCGACAGGTGCATCCAGGTCAGCGCGATGGCGACCAGAACGAACAGCAGGGCAAAGCACGAAGTGTAGATGCCCGTGAGATCCAGCAGCGCGCCAAAGGCGATGGGCAGGACGAACCCGCCAAGGCCACCGATCATGCCCACAAGACCCCCGACCGCGCCGACATGGTTCGGGTAATAGACCGGGATATGCTTGAAGACGGCCGCTTTCCCGAGGCTCATGAAGAACCCCAGTGCGAACAGTGTCACGATGAAGGGCCAGAGGCCCATCTGCGTGGAAAAGGCGATCGGGCCGTCTTTGCCCTGAATGATGTAATCGGTCGGAGGATAGGACAGCATGAAGAGGAACAGCATGCTGAAGCCGAAGGTCCAGTACATGACCGAGCGCGCGCCGAATTTGTCCGACAAGACCCCGCCATAGGCCCGGAACAGCGAGGCCGAGAGGCTGAAGGAGGCCGCAGCCATACCCGCAAACCGCACATCAATACCGTAGACGTCGATCAGGTAGTGGGGCAGCCACAGCGCCAGCGCCACGAATGCGCCGAAGACGAAGAAGTAGTAGAGCGAAAAGCGCCAGACCTGCAGGTTCTTGAGAGGGGCGAATTGCTGCGCGAGGGACGGTGCCTTTGCGCCGGTCCGGCGGCGTTCCACGAGCGCGGGATCATCCTTGGCCAATAGGAAGAACAGCACGCCGATGATGGCAAGCCCGGCCGCCCAGACGTAAGCGACCCCGTGCCAGCCATAGGCGACCATAACGAAGGGGGCCACGAACTTGGTGACGGCCGCGCCCACATTGCCAGCGCCGAATATACCAAGCGCCGTGCCCTGGTGGCCCGCGTCATACCAGCGGCTGACATAGGCCACGCCGATGATGAACGACCCGCCCGCAAGACCGATGCCAAGCGCCGCGATGAGATACATGATGTAGCTGTCCGCAAGCGTGAGCGCCCATGTCGCCAGCGCTGTCAGGATCATCTGACTGGAGAACACCAACCGCCCGCCGTATTTCTCGGTCCAGACGCCAAGGAACAGGCGCGTAACGGACCCGGTGAGGATCGGCGTTGCGACCAGCAGGCCGAACTGGGTGTCATTCAGGCCAAGCTCGGCCTTTATGGCGACACCGATGATGGAAAAGATCGTCCAGACCGCGAAACAGGCGGTGAAGGCGATCGTGCTCAGGCTCAGGGCCCGGGTCTGATCGGCGCGCGAGGCTGTTGCTACGGTCTGCATGGCGGGTCTCCGGCAAGAATAGCTCTGTCCCCTGCGTGGGGTTCAAAGCCAGACCTGAGGCCAGAGCGGCGCACATGATTTGATCTAGATCACGAAACTTCAAAAAGAATAATGAAATAAATGGCTTACAGAAATATGTCATCCACTGGTAGGTGACAGATCAAGGCCACTGCGGCGAAGGTCAACTGAATGATTGACTTTTATCAATTGATCTGATGATATTTGTTAAGTGCATGAAATCAGGGGTATGACATGCCCGATTCAGAATACCGGGATATTCGAAAGCTTCCTCTCTTCTCAAAAATGGCAGACGAGAATTTCACGTCCTTGATGCGCGGTGCCTATGTGCAGAATTTCCCTGCGCAGATCGAATTGATCACCGAAGGAGAGCCGAGCGATTTTCTTCATGTCGTGATTTCGGGTTCGGTCGATTTGTTCTCGGTCTGGAATGGGCGGGATACCAGCATGGCGACGGTCCGCCCCATCTCGACCTTCATTCTCGCCGCAACCATCAAGGACGCGCCTTATCTGATGTCGGCGCGCACGCTGGAAAAAAGCCGGATCGCGCTGATCCCCAGCCAGGATGTGCGCGCGATCTTCGATACCGACGGCAACTTCGCCCGCGCGATCGTGACCGAGCTGGCGCAATGCTACCGCTCCGTCATCAAGTCCCAGAAAGACCTCAAGCTCAGAACCTCGCTCGAGCGGCTCGCGAACTACCTGCTCAGGCAACAAAAGCGCGCTGGCGGCGGGACGGTATTCGAGCTCGATTTCGAGAAGCGCCGCCTCGCCTCGGTGCTGGGGATGACCCCCGAAAACCTCAGTCGCGCTTTCAAGGGCCTGCAGCCCTACGGTGTGACAGTGACCGGCACCCGTATCACCATCGGCAATCAGGGCGATCTCGAGCGTTTCGCAAAACCCAACCCGCTGATTGATGACTTTTCAACGTGAAGGACAGACAGATGACCAAGTCCATGCCTGGTGCCGCCGGAGACCTCGCCGACGAATATCCTGATGTCTGGAAGGCCTATGCCGCCTTGGGTAAGGCGAGTGCTGATTGTGGCCCGTTGACGCCCCGGGAAAGGCGTCTCGTCAAGCTCGCGCTTGCCATCGGCGCTGCATCCGAAGGGGCGGTGCACTCCCACACCCGGCGCGCCAGATCAGAGGGGATCGAACCTGCGGCGATCACACAGGTCGCGATGCTGGCCATCGGCCCACTTGGTCTACCCCGTGCCGTCGCCGCAAAAACCTGGATCGAAGATATAAAGGACTGACGATCAAGGAAGCGGGCTGACACCGAACAGAACGGGATGCACCCAGAGAAGCGTCGCGTAGAGAAAAGCAGCGGCTACGAGTCGCGCAGGAATATCTCCCGACCAGCGCCAGGACAGGAGTGGTGTACCTTCAACCACCAGGTGCAGGCGCTGCCAATCCGCCCCCATCTCACGACGTTTCCTGCGGTCGATCAGACGACCGCCAAGAACCGCGAATGCGGCAAAGGTGCCGAACAGGATCACATGCGCGAGATCCCCGTTCGGCAGGATATGGGCCGCCGCCCAAAGCGCCAGCGCGGCAAGCAGCGGATGACGCGACCACCGCACGATGCCGGGTCTTGCCGGGTCGAACAGGTCATTGTGCGCGCCACCGAAGGAAAACGGATTTGGCCGCCCGATGGACAGCGCAAGGATCACACAGACCGGCCCCATGACGATCAGCGGTACATGAACCTGCCATGGCGCCCAGTCCCATAGGGTCACATGCGGCGCGCGGCCTGCCGCCGCGATCAGCCATGCCAGCACCGCAAGTGACAAGGCGGAATAGGCCAGCGTGAAGCCAGAAGCGCCAAGCCGCGCCTGAAGCCAGGGCCTAAGCGGCGGCCGCACGGGCACGGAATGCGACAGGAAAAACACGACATAGGCCAGCGCGAACTCGAACCATCCCATGGATGCGCGCCTCAGATCCGCTTGGCGGCGGGCAGGCGCAGCAAGAGCGCACCGTAAACGACGGCGAAACCGCCGAAGGCAAGGGTCCAGAACAGCCCCGCCACAGTGTTCAGCAGGCCGGAGAATTCGGGCCATACGCCGCCCGCGACCCGCGCAAAAACGGACAGGATCAGGGCCAGATAGATCATGACGGTCCCTGCCCCCGCGCTCAGATCCTGCCCGGTGTGGCCAAGCGTGGCGCGTGTCATCACGGCCAATGTCATCAACCCGACCGCACCGGCCATCCAGAAATGCTGCGCACCCGCCATCCCGAAGGACCCCGGAGCCAATATTTCCGCGGCCAGCGCCAAGGCCCCCAGCGGCACGAAGAAATAGCCCGCGTGCAGCACCGTCACCAGCGGTTCGGCCAAGGTCCGGTGCCCCGCCCAACGGGTCAGTCGCAGGATGTGCAACACGCCTGCCAAGGCAAGGACCACCCCGGTCAACGGGGCCAGAGGCCAAGCGACCCACAGCCCGAGCGCCAGCGCCAACACCACCAACGCCGCCTTGTCGAAGGACTGCATCGGCGCCACGGGCAGGACGGCGCTGCGCCGTTTCACCAGCCAGTTGCGGGTAAAGGACGGCACCACACGGCCGCCGATCACGGCGATCATCATGATGCCCGCGCCAAGGCCCAGACGCAGGCCGTAGCCTTGGGCCGCGTAACCGCCCTGTGCCGCTTCCCAGTGGAACAGGGCGTTCCCAAGGATGAAGACCCCCAGCATTGCCAGCACGATCAGGTTGCGCCAGTTCTTGCCCGCCACGATCTCTCGCGCGATCAACAGCGCGAAGACCACCGGAAAGGCGAGGTCGACCGCTGCCACCAGAAACGGCGGTAGACTTGCCGAAACCGCAACCACCACCCGACCCACCAGCCAAAGGCCGGCAAGCATCCCCAGCCACCAGCCGACGATCGGCAAGCGCCCGGTCCAGTTCGGCACGGCGGTCAGGAGGAACCCCGCGACGACGGCGCCCAGATAGCCGAAAAGGAATTCATGCGCGTGCCATGAGACCAGATCGAAGGCGGTGGGTAGCAACAGATGCCCCGACAGCATCGGCACCCAGAGCGCCATCGCCAGCACGGCCCAGACCGCCGCGCCGAAAAAGAACGGGCGGAACCCGAAGGTTAGGATCGCAGGGCCGCTCCAGGCGCGCATCTGCTCTGTCGTGGTGGTCATCTGTCTGTCCTTGCTTCTGCACTCGTTGCCGCGACGCCGTCCTCGGTCAGGATCAGGTTGAGCGGGATGTCATGGGGTTGCGGAAAAATCGTCGGTAGACACGCTGCGGAGAGGGCGATGCCGATGGTCAGAGGGCGCGGCACCTGCGCGGCAAGCGTCCGGTCGAAGTATCCCCCGCCCCAGCCCAGCCGGAAACATGCCCCATCCCAACCGAGGCAGGGGGCGAGCGCGACTTCAGGCGTCAGTTCGTCGGCTTCAGGTGGTGGAACCGGGATGTTCCAGTCGCCGCGCACCAGTTTGGTCTCGGGTGTCCATCGGCGAAACACCAGTGGCGCGGCGCGCGTCTCGACCACCGGCAAGGCGATGGTGATGCCCGCGCGGTGCAGACCGGCCAAGGCCGGGCGCAGGTCGGGTTCCCCCTTGATCGGCCAGTAGCCGGACAGGACGCATCCGCGCCTCACCCCGCGGTCGCCCAGCACCCTCTCCAGATGCCCCACGATCCTGTCTGAGACCTGCGCCCGCCCGGCTTGGCCCAGGCCCTCCCTCAGTCCGGCCAGCCGTGCCCGTTCGGCCCTACGCCAGCGTGCAACATCGTGCGCCTGCTCGGGATCAACGCCAAGCGAGTCGAAATACGCGGGATCAACCTCTGCCGCCATGCAGGGCGGCGAGGCATATGTCCCGTCCTTGGTCATCTTGCGGGCTCGAACCGGGGGAAAAGTACGTCATTCTCCAGCGCGATGTGAGCGGCCAGTTCGTCGAGCAGCGTCGCCGTGCCGCCATAAAGCGACCGCCAAGACCCGCAGGCATGCTCTGGCGGCGTCAGATCGGCTGTCAGATTGCGGATCAGCGAGATGGATTCGGCGTGATCGTCATGGTCGGCGCGCATGACCGCAATAGGGTGTTCGATGCCCGCCCCGCCGCCTGCGCGCATCGCGGGAAACAGGATCATTTCTTCCTTGGTCATGTGATCCTCCATCTCACGCGCAAGCGTGGTCAGAGCATGGGCAAGACCCTTGGGGGCGTCAGGATCATCGGCGTGAACCTGTTCGACACGGCTCGCGAGAGGGATCAGCGATGCGAGGTCGGCCCTGTGCATTGCGTGATAGTTGGTCAGGATGTGATCGATGAGTGCGCCGGTTTCATGCGGCACTGCGGCGGTGGCATCTTCGTCCATGGCACGTCCATTCTGTGGTGAGTCGTCGGAGCAAAGCGAATTGGTATTTGATTTGCCGATTAGACCACAGTAATACGCATTGTAAATACCAAATCAGGAGCGCGACCATGCGCCTCACGTCCTTCACAGATTACGGGCTTCGCGTGCTGATGCGCATGGCGGGCACGCCTGACCGCGCCTTCACGGCTGCCGACCTGGCGGCCGAGTTCCGGATCTCACGCAACCATCTGGCAAAGGTGATTTCGGCGCTTGCTTCGGCAGGTCTTTTGGAAACCCGACGCGGCGGTGGGGGCGGGGCGATGCTGGCCCGCGCGCCTGCGGACATCCGTTTGGGCGATGTGGTGGCGGTGCTCGAGGCCGATCAGGCGCTGGTTGAGTGCTTCGGCGCCGGGGCCAACGCCTGCACCCTGACCCCGCACTGCCGGTTGAAGGCGCGACTGGCCCATGCCAAGGCGGCCTTCATCGACGACCTTAACCGCAGCACTCTGGCCGATTGCGTCTATCGACCAGAAAGCGCCTGACGGGTCAGCAGTTGCCGGGCCACCAGCGCGATCGCGCCCCAGACCGCGCTGCGCAGGGCCATGGCGTAAACGGTGCGCATCTCGAAGGCTCCCCCCTGGGCGACATGCAGACCGAAGGCCACAAAGACCAGCAGCGTTGCGGCAAAGATCGCGAGAGACAGACGATAGGCCCATCGCCGCCCCTGCCACAGGCCCAGGCCCGCCACGACATAGGCAAGTCCAGCCAGTGTGTTGAACCACAAGACGAACAGGACAACCGCCCCCATCTCAAGCGCACCAAGTAGCGTGGTGCCGCCTGAAACAACCGTCAAAAGGCCGAAGGCAATCGCAACTCCACCCGTAATGCGCAGCAGTCTATCCTGTTTTTTCATCGCAAACGTCCTCCTGAGCGTTCAGCAGCGCCAACTGCACGTCGAACAATCGCAACCCCTCTTGCGGGAGCGAAAAGCCCCGCGCGCCGAGCGTCCAGCGGATGGCGACACCCTGCACCAGCGAGGTCAGCAGGATGGCGACATCCTCCGGGCTGACGTCGCGCTTCAGGTCGCCCGCAGCCTGAAGATCACGGATCACGGCAACAAGGCGGCCCTGAAACGCGCCCAGAAGCCCGCGAAACACGTCGCGCAGGGCTTGATTGTCCACCTGCAACTCGCGCGAGAACAGGATCGACGGCAGCGCAGGCGTCGCGGATATGGCCGTCAGTTGCGCACCGATCAGCGCCTTCAGGCGCGCGTGCGGCTCGCTAGCCCCGCCCTCGGCTGCGACCCAATCACGCTGCAACCGGTCCGCTATATCCTCAGCCACCGCCAACCAGAGCGCGCCCTTTGTGGGGAAATGCCGGAAGATCGCAGGCTGACTGAGGCCTATGGCGCGCGCGACATCCGTGGTGCTGAGCCGGTCGGGTCCGATCTCATCGGCCAGTCGCAGAACCTCGGCCACGATCTGCGCCTTTCGCTCTTCCGCGCTTTGACGGCCCGACATGTATCACCTCTTGTTAGTTATAACTCACTAACATATACTGTTGACAACCGCAACCTCTATCCCGAGTCGCGCGCCCGGATCGAAAGGACCCCCGCCATGCCTGCCACAACCGCCCCCACCGGCTATTCCCGCCTGCAGATCGCGCTGCATTGGCTCGTCTTCGCGCTGATCGCGCAGCAATACATCTTCAAGGATGCGATGTCGGCTGCCTGGGACCGCATCACCGACGGGCTGGAGGCCGGGTTTGACCCGCTCGTGCTGGCCCATGTGGCGGGCGGCGCGCTAGTGATGATCTTCGCGCTATGGCGGCTGACCCTGCGCGCCCGGCGCGGCGTACCCCCGGCGATCGAGGCCAGCAAGGTGCAAGGCATTCTCGCGAAGCTCACCCATGTCGGGCTTTACGCGCTGATGATCCTGATGCCGCTCAGCGGGGCGGTTGCCTGGTTCGGCGGGGTCGAGGCCGCAGCGCAGGGGCACAATGTGTTGAAGATTGTCCTGCTGGCCTTGGTCGCCCTGCATGTGGTCGGCGCGCTCTACCATCAGTTCGTGTTGCGTGACGGCACGCTGGCGCGGATGCGCCGGGCACAGGGCTGAACCCCATGCGCCTCGCTCCCCTCCTTGCCTTGCCACCCATCGCCCTCGGCATCGCTGCGGCGGTGTGGATGATCGCCTCGGCCCCCGGACCGGCCCAGATCGACGGGGGGGCGCCCGCCCTGCCCGTCCGGGTGATGACAGTCGCGGCGGAGGATATCCGCCCGACCGCCACGGCTTGGGGCAACTTGCGGGCTGCCGACACCTGGGTCGCCGTGGCCGAGGTGCAGGGCGAGGTAATCTGGCGCCACCCCGACCTCGAGCGCGGCCGCTTGATCCCCGAAGGCACCGAAGTGCTGCGGATCGACCCTGCTGATTATGAACTTACCTTGGCGCAATCGCTGGCCGATCTGGCGGCGCTGGAGGCCGAGAGGGCGCAACTGAGCGCCGAGGCGGCCAACACGGGCCGCATCCTCGAACTGGAACGCGCCCGGCTGGCGTTGGCCGAGGCCGATCTGACGCGCACCCGGACCTTGACCCAACAGGGCACCGTCCCGCAATCGCGCGCCGACGAGGCCGAGCGCGCCACGCTTCTGGCCCGCCGCACGGTCGCGGAACTGGAGAACACCCTCGCCCTGATCCCACCGCGCGAGGCGCGGATCACCGCCCAGACCGCGCGGACACAAGCCGCCATCGACCGCGCGCGCCGCTCGCTTGACCGCACCGTGCTGATCACCCCCTTCGCTCTGCGCGTGACCGAGGTCAGCGCAGAGCGCTTCCAGACCATAGCCCCAGGCCAGGTCGTGATCCGCGGCGACGGAATCGCGGCGGCCGAGGTCGTGGCGCACCTGCCGATCGACAGCTTTCGTCGGCTTGTGGGCGATGCGGTCCAGGACATGACCCTCGCCGACATGATGCGCGACGTGCCCGCCACGCAGATCGAGGTGACGCTCAGCCCGCTGTCGGACCCGACACAGATCTGGACCGCCCGTGTGGACCGGATCGAGGGCGCGCTGGATGCCCGCGCACGCACTGTACCGGTCGTGGTCATAGTTGATGATCCCTATGAGGGCGCGGAGCCGCCCCGACGCCTGCCACTGGTGCCCAACACACAGGTGCAGATCGCCTTTTCGGGCGCTTCCATGTCAGGCATCATCGCGATCCCCGAGGCGGCCTTGCATGGCGGCACGGTGCGTATCCTCGGCCTCGACGACCTGTTGGAATTGCGCCCAGTCACCGCCGCCTTCGCGCAAGAGGGCCGCGTTGTGATTACAGACGGACTGTCAGCCGGCGACCGCGTGGTGATCGACGACATCGCGCCGGCCATCCCCGGCATGGCCCTGACTCCTGTCGAGGCCCCGCAATGATCCGCTGGTTTACCGGCCACCCGACAGCCAGCAACCTGTTGCTACTGCTGTTTCTTGCGGCCGGTGCCTTTGCCGCGCCGGGCCTGTTGCGCGAAACATTCCCCGATTTCCGCGCCGTCGAGGCCGAGATCACCGTGCCCTACCGGGGCGCTGCCGCCGAGGATGTGGAGGCCGCGATCTGCGCGCCGCTCTGGGACGCGGTGCAAGGTGTCGAGGGGCTGGAATCCTTCGCTTGCACCGCCCAGACCGGACGCGCGCGCGCCGTGGCAACCATGGCGCCGGGCAATGACGCGCTGCGCTTCGTCAATTCGCTGCGCACCGAGGTTTCGGCCATCGACACCTTCCCCGACCGCGCCGATCCCGCCATTGTCCGCGAACTGCACCGCTCTGATCCCGTCACATCGGTCGCCATCTCGGGCGATCTGCCGCTGGGCGAGCTGGATCTTTACGCCGACGCCCTGTCGGACCGCCTGACCGCCCTGCCGGGTGTGGCCCGCGTGACGCGCGGGGGCCTCGGCACCCGGACGCTGTCCATCACCGCCAGGCGTGCCGTGCTCGACAGCCACGGGCTGACCCCCGCGGCCCTCGCCGCCGCCATCGCCGCGCAGAACATCGACCTGCCCATCGGCACGCTGGAGGGGCCGGGCGCGGACCTGACCCTTCGCTTCACCGCAGAACGAAACACGGCCTCGTCGCTGGCCACGATCCCCGTGCTGGTCCTGCCCAATGGCGCGACCCTGACACTGGGCGACGTGGCAGTGATCGAGGAACGCTTCGAGCCGCCGCAGGACCGCGCCTTTGTCGATGGCACCCCCGCCATCGTGCTCGACGTATCAAAGGCGCTGGATGCCGACGCACTGCGGGTGCTTGACGGTGTTGCAGCGCTGGTGGCCCAGGAAACCGCGCGGCTGCCTGACACGATCACGGTCGAGGTGGTGCAGGACGTGACATCCATCATCCGCGACCGGCTGGTGATGCTGGTGCAGAACGGCGTGATCGGCCTTGTTCTGGTGGTCGCAGTCATGAGCCTGTTTTTCCGGCCCGGGTTCGCGATCTGGGCCGCGATGGGCCTGCCCGTGGCCTTCGCCGGGGCCTTTGTCTGGATGGCACTGACCGGGCTTAGCCTGAACATGATGACACTGGTTGCACTTTTGATGGCGATCGGGATCGTTATGGACGATTCCATCGTGATCGCGGATTCCATTGCGGTGCATGCCGCCAAGGGTGCCACTATGGAAAACGTGGCGGCAGGCGTTGCCGCCGTGACGCCCGGCGTTGTCTCATCCTTCCTGACCACGTTAGCGGTCTTCCTGCCCTTGGCCTTTCTGGCAGGCGAGTTGGGTGCCGTGCTCGAGGTTCTGCCGGTCGTGTTGCTGGCTGCGCTCGCCGCGTCGCTGATCGAGGCCTTTTTCATCCTGCCCCATCACCTGAAAGGCGGGATGAAGGACACCGCCCCGTCCCGCTTCCGCACGCGCTTCGATGCAGGCTTCGACAGCTTGCGCGAGCGGGGCGTGGGCCGTCTTGCCGATGCCGCGATCCGCTGGCGCTGGCTGGTTGCGGGGCTGGCCATCGGGGCTTTGATCCTGACCGTCGGAGCCCTGGGCGGCGGCGTGGTCAAGCGCGAGGCGATGCCCGAGATCGACGGCGATGTGCTCGAGGCGCGGTTGATGCTGCCCGCAGGCACCCCGTTGGTGCGCACGACCGAGGCCGTCGCACAGGTCGAGGCCGCGCTTGAACGTGTGAACGCCAGTCTGACCCCCGAACAGCCCGGGGCACAACCGCTTGTCATTCGCCGTATTACGCGCATGGGTCGCAACCTGTCGGGAGGCGAGACTGGCGCCCATGTTGCCACCATTGCGGTGGACCTTCTGGGCGCCGAGACACGCATCACCACACTTGACGACATCGTCACGCAATGGCGCGAAGAAATAGGCCCCCTGCCCGGTGTTTCCTCGCTGATCCTGACCGAGCCGGGGATCGGCCCGCAGGGCATTGCGGTCGAGCTGCGCCTGACCCATCCCGACCTCGCCACGCTGGAGGCGGCAGGTCGCGCCACACTGGCCGAGCTGGAAACCTATGCCGGTGTGCGCAACGCGATTGTCGACCTGCGCCCCGGCGCACCCGAGATGCGGCTGAGCCTGTTGCCGGGAGCCGAAGCCTTGGGGCTGACCGCCACGGATGTGGCAGGACAGCTGCGTGCTGCCTTCCTTGGCACGCAACTTTCCGAAATCCGGCGTGGCGATCTGGCCTGGGATCTTGAGGTGCGGCTGGCCGATGGTGACCGTGCCACCCGCGCTGACCTGAGCGTCTTCGAGATCGCCCTGCCCGGTGGCGGCACCGTGCCGCTCTCCAGCATCGCCGAAGTGATTGAGGCGCGCGGCTGGGGCAGCATCACGCGGCATAACAGTCTGCGCACGTTGACTGTGGCGGCGGATGTGGACGGTCGCATCGGCAACGCCGACGCGATCACCGCACGGCTGGCCGAGGGCTTCCTGCCCGGTCTGGTGGCCGCCACCCCCGGCCTCACCTTCGAGATCGGCGGGCAGGCCGCGAATTCGGCGGAAACCGTCGCCTCGATCCTGCGCGGGTTCCTGATCGGGCTTGTGGGCATCTACCTCGTCCTCAGCTTCCAGTTCCGCAGCTATGTCGAACCGCTGATCGTGATGATCACCATCCCGCTGGCGTTTCTGGGTGTGATCTGGGGCCATGTCCTGATGGGCTACAACATCTCGATGCCGTCGCTGGTGGGGGCGGCGTCGCTGGCGGGCATCGTGGTGAACAACGCGATCCTGCTGGTCGGCGTCATCAACGCCCGGCGCGCCGAAGGGCTTTCCGCTGCCCTTGCCGCCGGCGAGGCCGTGCGGTTGCGGTTTCGCCCCATCTTCGTCTCGGTCTCGACGACGATCATGGGCATGGCGCCCCTGCTGCTGGAAACCTCGACCCAGGCCCAGACGCTCAAACCACTGGTGATCTCGGTTGTATTCGGGCTCTTGGCGGCAACGGTCCTGATCCTGTTGGTGTTGCCCGCATTCTATGCAGCGCTCGAGGATATACGGCCACGGAAACAAGCCAGCACAGTGGGCCAGGAAGGTCACTGATCCCACAAGTGTCTTTGCGAAACAGAAACCAGTCCAAACTTGCAGTTGCCGGAAATGAGCACCCAACCAGCTGCACGTGGGCTAGGATATCCTCGACAAGCTCGAATGACGAACCCGGGTTTGCCGCAGTGCCGCCTGCGGCCAAGACCGACTGTCGACCTCGGACAGCACAGGTCGTTCAACTTGATCTTGTGGCGATCAATCGCATCCTGCGATTCCGCAGTGTTCGGCAGTTTGACGAAACCAGATCAGCGGTCCGATGGTGTGGACGTCTATGCGCGACATGGTGGAGCACGGCGATGCAGCAGGAGGCGCGGGAACACCGCGCCTGAGCTGGTCGGGGTAACCATGGGCATCATGCCCATGGGTCGACCTCAGCGACCACTTGAACCTCATCCCCGTCGATTTCATCGGCGGGGACGGCGCCGAAAGTTCCATCGCCTGCCTGGAAGACGACAATCGAGACCATGAGCGTGGCGGCGAGGGAGGCTGCGAAGGCGTGTGCATCTTTGCGGGACATCTGTTTGGCTCCTGTCTGGGAGGCGGGGGACCATCCCCCGCGCGACAGGACCCCGCAGGCCCGAAGACTGGCTGACATCACCGGGTGCGTTCGGCTCGCCCGAATCCACCCGGCGGCACGGGCTCGCCCGTAGTCCGACCCCATGCGGGTTGATCTCGAAGACGGGATTCGGGGCAAGGAAGGGAATGGCGAGCGGGGGATGGTGCCCCAACGTCAGGAGCCGGTTGTCCCGCTGATGCTTGTAACGCCGCCAGCCTCCCGGGCAGGCTCTTGGTTGAAGACCTCCGTCTTGGGGGATGGATCCTTTGGTGCCCCGCGACATCGCGGGACGGGGTTGTGGTCGGTGAGAGGCCCGCCCGTTTGCAGGCCCCTCACGCATTGTCAGGGCTCAGGCGGCCAGGTCCGCGCCCCCTGCCCTATCGCCGCCCTCGGCACCGACGATTTCGAGCCGCGCATTGCGGTATCCTTCCTTGGCGATCCAGAGCTCGGCCGCAGTGATGGATTCCGCCAGATGCAGCAGTTCGGTGTTGCCACCGAAGTCCAGAAGCACGCGCACCTGCCCGGGCTTTGGTTCCTCCGCCACCTCGAAGACAAGGCGGCTGTCGGCCGAATGGCTGCGCATGATGGTGACGAGGATGACCCCGTTCGAGGAGAAGTTCCCTTCATGCAGCGTGAAGGAGGCCGGCGCCGTCCAGGTCGGATAGGACCTAGGCGGTTCCTTTTTAACGAGACGACCGAGGCCGTTTGACCTTTCCCAGGCTGCTAGCTTTTTGGTGAAGCGCGTAGGCGGTTTTGGGCTGCCGTCGGTGTAACGAATGAGCGCGCCCAAGGGCGCTTGGTCGATTATCGTAATTGCAGACATGATTCCTCATCCCGAATGCGAGCATTCGCACTCATCATATTGATGTTGCTGTATTTTGTGAGAGTGGAGGCGGGTTTCCCCGCCCCCGGATGGCTCAGATCATTCTGCCGCCATCATCGACGCGACGTTGTCGGGCAGATCAGCCGTCAGGAAGGCAGGAAGATCGACCTCGTCAGACTGAACCGCGTCATCCCCCTGCCCTTCTATGACCTCTTCGCCGTCCAGTGCGACCAAATCGGTGCGACGCAGCACCTCGGGCAACCATCCGCTGCCCTTGAGGAGCCGCTCGGCCTCGGTGGCCATCTCACCCTTCTTCAGGTGATCGAGGAGCTGCGCAGTCCCCTCCCCCTTCGCCTCGCGCACGGCCTCGAGGATCCGTGCCTTGGGCACGCGGTTGAGGTATCCGTCGACCGTCGGTTCCCAGCCTGCCTCGACCATGTCGAGATCAACCGTCCGGGCCACGAGATCGGCCTGCGCCATGCGCCGGGTCAGGCCACCGGCGGAGATGCCTGCACCATAGGGGTTCACCTTTTCATGGAGCGCGTTGATCCCGAAGCTGAGGCAATGCGCGAGGAGTGCCAAGCGACTGCCCTGGTCGAGCACTGTCAGATAGTCCCAGAGTGCGGCATCATCGCCGAGGGGCAGATCCGCCTCCCATGCCGCATGACGCTCATCGACCAGCTTGGCCACGACGCTGTCTTTCAGATCGGACGCCTGCACCGACATGTAGACATGACGCACCGATGCCTCGAGGCAGCTGCCCGAGGAACTGGAGGTCCGGAACGTGTCCGTCACCAGCTTCAGGAGCAACAGCGTCAGCGCCACGTCGGGGGAGCGCCCGATGGCCTCGCGCAGCGCCAGCGTCCGGTGAGCGGTCAGTTCCATGACAAGCCGCTCGGGCAGCGGCTTCAACGCCCCGTCGTCCTCGTCCTCGGTCAGGTCCGCGCCAATCGGCTGGCCACCCGATGTGATGATGGTACCACCCATAGAGGTCACGGAGGGCTGCCAACCGGCCCCCCCGGCGTCGGTCCCCTGCCCCATGGCATCCGCGCCATAGACATCCTGGACCGCGGACTCTTCGCGCGGCTCATCCTCGGGCCGGACATAGCCACGATAGACAGCCAGGCTGCCATCCCGATCCAGTGTTACGAACGCGCCCGCGCGGGCAACTTCTGCCGGATCGAAGATCAATGGCCGCGCCTCAAAGGCCTCCATCGCCATCTCAAGCTCACCGAGGCGGGCGTCGATCTCCTCGGGGTATTCATCCTGACCGGAGTATTCCTCCTCCATCGCCCGATACTCGGCAAGCAGCGCTGCATGGGCCGCGGTTTCCTCGTCGGTCATCGGCGCCGGATCACCGGCCAGACGCCGCAGACGGTGGCTGTAGCCATAGGGCAGGTCGGTTGCCACCTCGATCCACTTCCAGCCCTCGGCGGCAAGCGCCTCGGCCTCAGTCTGAAGCTTGTCGGCCACCAGCCGGTCGAGCAGGGCAGGGTCCTCGAGCCAGCCACCGTCGTCGCCCTGGAACAGATCGCGCAGAACCACACCACCGGCTGCCTCGAAGGCTTCGACGCCGACAAAGACCGCGCGGCGATCCGATGCACGAACGGAGGTTTCGGTCAGCATGCGACGGAGCGCGTAGGGCTCCTTGTTCCAGGAGTTTTTCACCGCGCCCCAGACCTGGACCTGACGCGCATGATCCGGGTTCACCGTGAAGGCCATCAGCTGCTCCAGCGTCATGGCATCTTCGGCATAGACCTCGAGCAGGGCAGGGGCCACGGAGGCGAGTTTCAGCCGCTGCTTCACGATCTGGGGCGTCACGAAGAAGGCAGCCGCGATCGCTTCCTCGCCCTGACCCTTCTCGCGCAAGGCCTGGAAAGCGCGGAACTGGTCAAGCGGGTGCAGAGCGACACGTTGCATGTTCTCCGCCAGCGAGTCGTCCTCCGCCAGGATTTCCGACGTCGTATCCCGGACGATGCAGGGGATCGGCGCAGTCTTCGCCAGCCGCTTCTGCTTCACCAGCAGCGACAGCGCCTGAAAGCGACGACCACCGGCCGGGATTTCGAACATGCTGGTCTCGACACCATCAGCATCAAGCATAGGCCGGACGTTCAGACCCTGCAGCAGACCACGCCGCGCGATATCCTCAGCCAACTCTTCCACCGAGATGCCCGCCTTGATGCGCCGCACGTTGGACTGGCTCAACACGAGCTTGTCGAAGGGGATATCCCGCGATGGGGACAGGGTGATTTTCTGGACAGCTTTCGTCATCAGATCTTCTCCACGACGGGCGCCGGAAGCCACTCTCCCGATCTCATTTCCCGTCGCCCCTCAAACCTTCCGCCCTTTCCCTCTCAAATTCCGCCTGACTGCCAAAACGTGACTTAACAGCTGTTAAGTCACCCCGGCACAATGCGCGCATGGCGAAACTTAACAGCTGTTAAGCCGCACTTCGCCTGCCGATCAGCGCCATCACCATCGGCCCGCAAGAGAACTCGCCCGCCGCTGCCTTTGATGTCAGCGCACGGAGGTACCCGCCGGGCGATCTGATGTCGGCAAAGCGTTCCAGCATCGCCACAATGACGATCGATGCCTGTTCCGGCCCCATGAAACGCTGCGCTTCTTCCCAGGCGGACGCACTGATGCCCATGGCAGGCCGCACATGGCAGGCCGCGTCGAAAAGCTGATGCCAATGTCGGATATCGCCTTGGTAAAAGGTCTTGAGCGACGGACAGCCCGCGATTACCAGATGGAGCGGAATCTTTGGCACCCGTCTAGTGTCAGGATCTTCAAGGCCAGCCTCAGGCAATTCCGGTTCAGGTTTAGGCGCGCCGGCCGCCGCCCCGCCTTGTTCTAAGGCAGGTTCAAAATCGATAGAGTCTTTATTTGAATTATGATGGTGACGCTCAAAACGGGCATCATTGGTGTTCATATCTTCTGTTTCAGGACCATCAATGACGTTGCGTGCCTGGTCAAGAAGGGTCTCCAGTTCAGTCCGGAATGCCGACAGATCCTCAAGCGAAAGCTTGCGGCGAAGATCGCGGGCTGTGAGAGCGGCCCTGTCGCGGAGCTGGTCCCATAGGCCGAGGCCGGGCTGTATTTCTTCTCCGAACTCCGCCAGGGCGGCCAAGTCGCGACGCATGAGGCTCACCACCTCTCTAAGCCGCCGCGCACGGTCCTCGGCCTCACGCACGGCCTCTGCGGCCCGTGCGATCTCTTCTGCCCGGCAATAAAGCGGGGAGAGGTCGAAGCCGAAGGCCACGCGATCTTCGCCACGCTTGCGGACATACCGCTTCCCGTTGGGGCTATCGCGCCGCACGAGCAAGCCTGCCTCTACCAACCGGGCGAGGTGACGACGCATCGTCGAGCAGGGCATGCCATTCAGCCGCTCGCAGATCGCCTTGTTGGACGGGAAGACGACCATTTCGGCGTTCCCGCCAAGCGCATCGTCCGGAAAGAAGCTGATAAGGCCCTGAAGGACCGTCAGATCGCGCTCAGAGACCCCAAAGGCGGCCTGCGCCTTGGACAGCTCGCGAAGAAGCTGCCACTTGTTGACGGGCTTGCCCGGGACAGATGCCTCGGGCCGCTCGATCACACGCAAATGCGCGTGCGAGATCGGCCGCATAAACGGCGAAATCGGTGTGTACTCCATGATGCCATTCACGAAGGCAAAATTTCCCTGGCCCGCGAATCGCTTTGCGCTTGCGGGAAAGGGGCCAGATCGCTACATTCAGAGGTGCGAAAACTGAAGTTTTGTAGCGGGCTGGTCCCATGCGAAACCTAAGAAAGGTCTCGTGAAGCTTGCTTCTCGGGGCCTTTTTCTTTTCTGCCTGTCTCGTGCCTCCTTTTTGTTTGTTGCTCTTCTTCAGTCTTCCGAACGCTTCCAGCGCTCGTGAAGCTCGGCGATCAGCTGTGGGGCGTTGCCCTCCAACCAGCTGACAAAACCGCTGTCCTCAGCCTTCAACTCGAGCTTGAGTTGCTTGCCACGGCGTCCGGTCGTGACAGTTGCGGCACCGACCCCCGGAATGACCGTGCCGGGCCGTGCGGGCGGGCGAGACGATGATGTGGAGTGTTCAGGCTTTCCAGCGGCAGAGAGTACCGCCAAAAATGCCTGATCGGACTTCTCGTCAATGCCGCCTTGGTGGGTGGCCTTGGCCTCACCGGCCAAGGCTGCAAGCAGGTCACGATCGGCATCCGTGGCCCCAAGTAACTTCTTGAGTTCTTCCCATCGGGGCCGACCGATGCCTGGCGCTGCACCGATGGCAAAGACCAAGTCATCCCCAACGCTACGTACCACGCTTAACAGCTGCGAAACCCCCGCCTCGGTCAGATTGAGAACCTCGGCAACACCCTTGTTGGTGCGTTCGGATGCGGTCAGATGGTCACCGTCAAGCAAGGCGGCGGCAACGAGCGCACGTTCGATGAAGCTCAGATCTCGCCGCTCCTGGTTCTCCAAAAGCTGATCGCGAAGCGCCTGATCACCCTCCATCTCTGTGACGATGGCGCGAACTTTGACTCCAAGCTCTCTGCACGCTTCGAGCCTGCGGCGGCCATAGATCAGGCTGTAGCGATCACCCTCAAGCGGACGGACGAGGATCGGTACCCGCTGGCCATTCTTGGAAATCGACGTCTTCAGACCCTCGATCTCGATCTGCAGCCGGTCTTCGAGCCGACCTGCAGTTTCGATATCACCGGGGTCGATTTCGAAAACTCCACCGCGGAGCCTCCGCCCCTCAAGGGCGTCAGGCGCATTACGCAGGGTCTGCAAGGGCAGACCCAGTTTAGGTTTTCTTGCCATTGCGGCCCCCATTCTTGGCCCATGTGTTCTGGATGATCGCAGCAATCTCGTCGTTCACCGCGTTCATGGAATCAATGGCACGATCAAAGGTCTGGCGCGTGAAGTCTTTCTTTTCGGCCTCGTAGAGCGTCTGCTTTGTGAGCCCGGCATCCGAAATCGCAGTCGATTCGACCATGTGGTTGGTCAAGACTGACCTGCCAAAAAGACCCCGGATGAAGGCAATGACCTCGGTTTGCGGGGCGTCACCCACCTTGTATCGGGTGGGCAGGAAACGCAGCCAGTCAAAGCGAAGGTTTGCACCGGCGTCCCGGATGACACCAAGCAGATCAGCGGTCATGCGCAGGAACTGCGACATAGACATCAGATCGAGCATTTGCGGGTGAACGGTTACAAGCACCCCAGAGGATGCAGACAGGGCGGACATGGTCAGGAAGCCAAGCTGCGGCGGGCAGTCGATGACGACGACGTCATAATCCGCTTCGACACTATCGAGCGCGTCGCGCACACGGGCAAAGAAGGCGCGTGCGCCACCGCGCTGGATGGCTGCCGGCGTTTCATGCTCGAACTCCATCAGTTCGAGGTTGCCGGGAATCAGGTCAAGACCGCGGATGTAGGTCTTGCGGATCACGTCCGAAATCGGAACCGGCTCATCGTAGCGCACTGCGTCATAGAGGGTTCCACCCTCCATCAGGTCCAGTTCAGGTTGAATGCCATGCAGCGCGGAAAGGGAGGCCTGAGGGTCGAGATCAATCGCGAGCACCCGATACCCCTTGAGCGCAAGGCGCTGCGCAAGGTGAGCCGATGTCGTCGTCTTACCCGAGCCCCCTTTGAAGTTTACGACAGAGACGATCTGAAGTTCGTCACCGGCACGACGCCCCGGCACGTAGGTTCCAGGCTTCTTCGCATTTGCCTCAAGGGCGTGGCGGATTTCCCAGACATCATCTAGCGTATACCGACGGTGACTGCCCGCGGTCGTCTCGACGTCAGCGATCTTTCCTTCTCGATGAAGCTTGCGAAGGTAGGTATGATCGACACCAAGCAACTCGGCCGCTTCACCACTGGTCAAGCTGCGCATGACTTTCTTGGCGTCGGGAGGGAAGTGGGCTGCACGTTGCGCGTGAAGGTTGGACGCGAGAAGCTCTGCGTAATGCCCGATGGCAATGTCCAGGTCCTGCTCAGGTTCGCTCATCTCTGCCTCGATCCGTGGGCGCGTTTTTTATGTGACCACGCGTTATTTATCGAGACTATTGCCAGACCGATTAGATTCGCGCAAGCCTTTTCCACATTTTGTGTCTGGGCGCGCAACAAGCACAAGGAAGGTGGTCGCGCTGGCCAAGCTTTCTCTGACATTCAAGGGCATGTAGCTTTTACAACGCTGGTGGTCGCGGGGGGTTAGGATGAAAGTCGTGAGATGGGGCAACTCCCTGGCGGTGCGCCTTCCAGTAAAGCTGGTCAGGGAACTTGGCCTGGCGGAAGGTGACCGGATCGAATTGATCCGCGACAATGATGTTCTGCGGGTTCAGCGCTTGCCGCGCACCCGTGAGGTGCTGGACAGCTTGCGACAGTTCCGCGGCCGACTCCCTGCCAATGAGCGCCTTGGCCGCGATGATGCTCACAGGCGGTAAGGGCAAGCGCGGACATCCTGGCTGCTGGGGGAGGGCGATTTTATCCCAAGCTCGATACAAATGAGCGCAGCGTAGGGACGGACCCAGAGCGGACGTCGAGCCCTACAGATTGCGCAACTGGCCCACGGCGGCAGCTAGGGGCATTGCGCGCAGACCGTCGCCCGCCGGGACCTCCCGGTCACCGGCGTAGACCAGCATCTTCCGGTCGGCCTTGATGTCCTCGATCGCCAGGTGAAAACCACGCGACACCTTGGGCGCGGTGGTACGCTTGATCTCGATCGCCCAGATGTCATCCCCGGGTAGCCGCAGAACAAGGTCAAGCTCAGCCCCCGCCGCAGTCCGGTAAAAGAAGGGCTCCGTTCCCGTTGGCGCGGCGGCGATCAGGGTCTCGATGCAGAACCCTTCCCAGCTCCCACCGACCACAGGATGTCCCAGCAGGCTTTCGATCGAACCGAGGCCAAGCAAGGCATGGACGAGGCCGCTATCCCTGACGAAGACCTTTGGCGACTTGACGAGGCGCTTGCCCGCATTCTGGTGCCAGGGCTGCAGGCGCCGCACCAGCATGAGATCGACGAGCAGATCAAGGTATCGTCCCACGGTCTGACCTGAGACGCCAAGTCCCTCGGCCAGCGCGCTCGCATTCAACAGGCCACCCTGTGCATGCGCCAGCATCGTCCAGAAGCGGCGCAGCGTGGTTGCCGGGATGCGCGGCCCGAGGGAAGGGATATCGCGCTCCAGATAGGTGCGCAGAAAATCCTCGCGCCAGGTCATGCTGGACCGGTCGCTATCCGCCTGAAAGCTGTCAGGAAAACCGCCCCGCAGCCATAGGTCGTTCAACCTGTCTTCGCCGACTTCGTCCAGCAGGAGAGGCGGCATCTCGATATAGCGAACCCGCCCGGCGAGGGATTCGGCCGATTGATGGAGCAGCACATTCGACGCAGATCCCAGCAGAAGGAACTGCCCTGTGCGGGATCCCTTGCGCCGTCGCATGTCGATCTGCCCACGGAGGTTTTTGAACAGGTCCGGCATCTGCTGAACCTCATCCAGGATCACCAGTTTGCCGACTTGTTCATCCAGATACAGATCGGGCTCTGTCAGGATCTGCCGATCCGCGTCGCGTTCCAGGTCGAGATACACAGACGGGCGTTGCCTAGCTATCTCAAGCGCAAGTGTGGTCTTGCCAACCTGCCGGGGCCCCAAAAGGACAACAGCCGCTTGGGCATCGAGGGCCGATAGCACGATCTGACTGGTCTGGCGCTGGTACATACCTTGCAATTACTCCATGCCGTGGAAGTTTTGCAAGGTTATTCTGCACAGTCGAGCAAGCCAAGCCGTTCGGCCCGTTCCAGCAACATCTTCACTGATGACGGCTGCCAGCTTGTCCGCCCACGGGGTGTTCGCTCACGCATCGCTTCCAGCCTGTTACAGATCGCCTGAAGCGTGATGTCAGGATCCGCACCTTTGATCGCGGCGACAATGGCGGGCAGACGGTCGTCGGTTTCGCGCCGTTCGGCGCGCGCCAGCACCGTCTCGGGCAGGAAACCGTCACGGACATAGGCGTTCACCGCGCGCAACAGGCGACTCTGCGTCCATCGCCGCGCCTCGGGCAGGGGCCCGTTGACGATGCGCAGCACATCTTCCCAGGCCAAGTCGGGGCGCAGGCGGCGCACATGGGGCACCCAGTCCTGTGCCGTCTCGTTCAAGCGCTCCGTGTAGCCATCCTGCCGTGCCAGTCGCACCTTGCGCAGAGCGGCAGGGTCCTTGGCCCGTAGCCCAGGGTTCCCGCCAACGCGGCCCTTGGTGCGGGCGCTGGCCAGCCCCGCCTTCGTACGCTCGCGAATCAAGGCACGTTCGAATTCGGCAGCAGCACCCAGCACCTGCAGGGTGAACTTGCCTTGAGGAGAAGCCGTGTCGATCGGATCCTCGATTGAGCGGAAGAACGCGCCCTTTGCCTCAAGCCGTTCGATCACCTCGAGGAGATGCGACAGCGACCGCGCCAGCCGGTCGATCCGCACGACCACCAGCGTGTCTCCCTTGGCGACGCGTTCCAACACGCGCGCCAGCACGGGCCGGTGTCGCGTTTGGTTCCCGATTTCAATTGAAGCGGTTAGCTGAAACCTGAGCGGTCAGGTTGGAGCTTGGCATTTCAGCAAAGGCTCGTCGGAAGGGC
>JAANMY010000844.1_pt1 | contig 39413 bp, 40 predicted proteins | sample 7279691 | NCBI WGS metagenome assembly JAANMY01 (sample SAMN14094543, study PRJNA606508) | bioreactor metagenome | isolation source: A lab-scale SPAN reactor treating ammonium-rich wastewater day 388 | place: Ireland: Galway | collected 2018-02-07 | reverse complement strand
AGTTTCGTATGAATTTTATTGTAATTAACAACTTTGTTGTGTTTTTATTATTCTTTATGAAGCTTCCAACGCTATCTGTTTTCATTATTAGTACCAAAATATCGTATATTTATATTGTTATACTATTATATTATCGAAATCAAACTCCACCGCCAAGCTCAATCTGGTTAATCCATCAATGCAATCTTTGCGGGTCATAAAATAGTCTAAACCGACAAATTCGTCCTCCAGCTTTATTTGCAACTCGGTGATCTCGGCTGGAGTTAATTGGCAGCGGGCGGCTAGGTAAAGAATATGCTGTAGCTCTAATCGATGCAGGTGCCGCCAAAACCAGTCTTTACCATAGTGCTTTACACAGTGATATTGCAGTAATCGCCTGAGTGTTAACTCTGAACCCCGCATCAGTGTGAAGCTGACGTGATAGTTCAGTGCTATTTGGGCCAGCTTAGGGTGTTCAGGTTCTAATGTCTGTATCAGCAGCACAGCTAATAACACATGATGAAAGCGCTGATAGAGCAGTTCTGCTAGCTCGAGATTATATTTGTGTTTCGCCTGCTTTTGTTGCTCAGTCTTGGGTGTATCTTCTTCGTTTTCATCATCAAGATGTAATTCGGGATAAACGGTGTCGGCGGCCCAATTTAGTGCCTGCTCCAGCTGCTGGGTAAACTCTACAGGAAATGCCGTGTTATCGGTATAGGGTAAATGTCCGTGTTGGAAAATATGGCTTAATGTATTATCAAGCCAAATCCACGGGCTGGATGCAGTGTCTTTGCTTTTCTCAGTGTTAAGCTGATTTCGCATCGCTTGAATAAGATAATTCTTTACATGCTCAGTGCCACCTGATGACGGCTCGCATGCCAGCCTGATTAACACCAGCTTTGCATCTAAGGGGTGTCCCTGTTGGTGCAGTGTATACAGTTGGTGTACATCAGCACTTTCGAGGCTGTAACTTTCTTTAAAATACCAATCTGACTCTTCGACAGGTTCAAGGCGTCCGTTTTGCCACAAATAGCGTACAGAGTTAAGTTCAGTACAGTAACCGCACATAAAGCATTCCAATGAGTTTTTGGCTGGTTATTGCCAGCATAATTATTATGTGCGACACAATAGGTCGCATGCAGCGTTATGCTTTGCCTTGTTATCTAAAGTGGGGCAAAAAAATATGCAGTGGTTAACGCTTAATGCGGGTGGAATAATTTGCACCGAAGCAATGCTAAAGCATGAGCGGTTTTTACTGACACCGGATATCAGTGGCAATAGCTGGATTTTGTACAGCGAAGCAAAATATCTGCTGCTAGAGCAGAGATTACTGCAATATATAGCAAAACAGCCTGATGTTGATCCCAACGACAGGTTGTCGAGGATATTACTTGGTAATGCAATAGAACTGATGCGGGAGGGAAACCTATTACCTTTTGATCAGGCTCTAAGAAACCTGTTGGGTAATAAGCCGATCCGGTTATCCCCGGACTAACGACAGTCAATCCGACCATTTGATTCGGTACTAACTAAGTTTACGTTTTTAGCTAACCCGCAGTGCTACGCCGTATTGGGCAAAAACGGCCATGTCTTTTACAAACCAGTGCTTAAAGGCGCTGGTGTCATAGCCATGGAGCTCGGCCAGTTCGGCGTAACGTACGGCGGTTTTTAGTAAATCGCCATAGCGCCATATTTTGCCGTAAGCCACCACGTTCATGCTGGGCTGCTCGCCTAAAATCTGAATAGTCTGCATCACTTTGTGCAGATAACGCAGTTCTTGGGTTTGTTGTTCAGTCACGTTCGGCGTTGTGTGTTGGCTCATGGCGATGACTCCTTGTTGCATTGCCTGAGCTTAGGTTGTCGGCCGGTTTTTGAGAAGCATTAACCGGCTAGAGGTGATTCACCTAAAATTTCGTGACATTTTTGTGTGTATCAAGTTATCTTTCCCGCACCTATTTAAAGCTTGCGTTAGCAACGCAATTTTTCGCATGCGGGAGTAACTACGATGAAATTGATCATAGCGGGCTTAGTGCTGGTGTTGGCGGGCTGCGCCTCAGAGCACCAAATGGCTGAGTTTGAACACGGCATGCCCAACGAAATTGACTGCCCTGGTGGGGTAGAACACAGCTACGATACCACTATTTTTAGTTCAGAGGAGCCGCAAAACGTTGGTAAAACGAAGGTAAATACCAAGTGCCGGCAAATTGATATGAGATCTGATATCGAAAAACAGCATAGCAAAAGATAACCTGACCGATGTAGCGCAGTGCATCAGTAATCCTGATAACAAAGGCCCATGCCAAAAGCACGGGCCTTTGTTATTTTTGCTCCCCTGTCTTAGTTTCGGCTTGCTTTTGCTGCTATTTGCGCTAAATTGATATCAAAGTGATATCATAATGGAGTGATCTATGTTGCAGGAACGGATAATTAACAGTAAAAGCGGTTTCGCGATGATTGGCGTATTACTGCTACTGCAGTTAGCTACATTCGCGGGTGTGGTGGTGTTGCCTGGGTTTATTAAAGCACTGGCGCTGCTGTTAGCAGTAGGCGTGTTTATTTGCTGGTTTGGATTTTATATGGTGCACCCGAACCAGTCTGCGGTATTGCAGCTGTTCGGCCGTTATGTCGGTACCGACTTAACCAATGGCTTGCGCTGGGCTAACCCACTTTACAGCAAACAAAAAGTCTCACTAAGAGTGCGTAACTTTGAAAGCAGCAAAATGAAGGTGAACGACAATGCCGGTAACCCGGTTGAAATAGCTGCCGTAGTAGTATGGAAAGTGGTCGACAGTGCCGAAGCGGTGTTTGAAGTGGATAACTACGAGAACTTCGTCAATATTCAGAGCGAATCAGCCATCCGGCATTTAGCCTCCAGCTATGCTTATGATGCCGGTAACGATGAAGCAATCAGCCTGCGTAGCAGCACCGATGAAGTGACAGAGCTATTAAAACAGGAAATTCAGGCGCGGCTAAATAAGGCCGGTGTGCAAGTGTTAGAAGCGCGGATCAGCCATTTGGCGTACGCACCGGAAATTGCCAGCGCCATGCTGCAACGTCAGCAGGCCGCTGCCATTGTTGCTGCCCGTCAGCAAATTGTCGAAGGTGCAGTAGGTATGGTCGAAACCGCACTGCAGCGTTTGTCTGAGCGTAATGTGATTGAGCTGGATGATGAACGTAAAGCGGCGATGGTCAGTAACCTGTTAGTGGTATTGTGTGGTGACCACCATGTGCAGCCGATAGTGAACGCCGGCACGCTATATTAACGGGAGTTGTCGTGGCGAAAAAAGCTTTTGCCTTACGCCTGGATGAAGCCATGCTCAGCGCCTTGCAGCGCTGGGCAGATGATGAGTTTCGCAGTATTAACGGCCAAATTGAGTATCTGCTACATGATGCGTTGAAAAAAAATGGCCGTTTACCAAGTGCTAAACCCAGCGTTGCTGCTGACAAAGAACAGTCGGAACATTAAGGCAGTTTGCGGTTAGCTAATGTAATAACCAGGACACCAGCGGCAGCGTTAATAAACCGGTTAAAATACCCAAACCGATAATACCGCTGACCAGACGGGGTGCCAGCCCCGCCATTATGGCAATAGCACCGGCTGAGATCATCGGTGGCATCGCCGCCTGAAAAATACTGATATTCACCGCCACACCGCTATAACCCAGGCTAAACCACAACAGCGCCGCCAATGCCGGCATCATCAGCAGTTTAATACCCAGTGCACTTAGCAGCGGCGCTATTTCAGCTTTGCTGAATTTTATTGTTAAAGCAAAGCCAACAGCTACCATCACCACCGGCACTAAGGTCGCAGCAAGGTTATCAATCAGCTGTGTCGCCAGCGGCGGATACTCAGTACCGCGCAGCAGCAGGCCCAGTGCCAGCGCAATAAAGGAGGGAAAGGTGATAATTTTTAGCGTAATGCCTTTGACAGTAGGTTTAGCCGCTGTCGGGCTGTACAGGGCGGCGATAATGGTGACGTAAGTGGCCAGCGCAATAAAAGAGCCAACCTGATCGTATACCACTGCATAGGGCATAGCGGCGCTGCCAAATAAGGCTTCGGTCATCGGAAAGCCTAAAAATGAGGTATTGCCCAGTGGCAGCACGATAAGCAAAGCGCCGGTTACCTCGCGTGACCAATGCAGTAGTTTGCTTAATAGTAACACGGTGCCGACTACGGCTAGCAGTAAGAACCAGGGCGTAATGGCCGGAATTAACAGCTCTGCCGAGAATTGCAGCTGGGGCACATTTTTTAAGATCAGTGCCGGCAGCGCCACGTACAATACATACATATTCAGCGCTATACCGCTGTTTTCCGGCATAGTCGGTAAGCGGCGCAGCAATACGCCTATTAGCAAATAGGCTAATACCAGTAAAAAGTTATCCATTACACTCACTTTGCTGATAAGCGGCAATTAATGCCAGTTTGGCTGCCCGCGGCAGCTGCTTTAGCTGATATTCGGCTTTAGCCGCAGCGCTTTTGTCACTCAGGCTTTGGCTATACACCAGTTTCAGCGGGCCTTTACCGCGCAGCGCCTTAGCGCCTCCAGCCAGCTCGCCGCTGTGTTGGCGTAAACGCCGTGCTGGATCGGTGCTTATACCGGTATAAAGCGTTCCTGCAGCGGTTTGCACCATATAAAGATACCAGCTATTCACCGGGCTAACTCCGCCGCTCGCTGATCTGCTATACTGCGCCGGTTATTTAGCGGGCTTTGGCAAAACAGGAATTTTAATGTCATTTCAATCTCTCGCGCTGGCGGCGCCTATTTTACGTGTGCTGCAAGAGCAAGGTTACGATGCACCCACGCCGGTGCAACGGCAAAGTATACCGGTTATTTTGGCCGGTAAAGATGTGTTAGCCGGCGCCCAGACCGGTACCGGTAAAACTGCTGCCTTTACTTTACCGCTGCTGCAGCAGATGCTCAATGCGCCTAAGGTCGTAGCGGCTAATCAGGTGCGGGTGTTGGTACTTACCCCTACGCGTGAACTGGCGCAGCAAGTGTATGACAATGTGCGTAAATATAGCCAGTACCTGCAGTGTCGTTCAGCGGTATTTTATGGCGGCGTATCGATACGGCCGCAATATGATGACGCTGAGCAGGGCCTTGATATCTTAGTGGCCACGCCGGGGCGGTTAATTGACCACCTGCACCAGAAAACCGTCGATTTGTCCACGCTGGAAGTATTAGTGCTGGACGAAGCCGACCGTATGCTGGATATGGGCTTTATTGTTGATATTAAACGCATTATGGCCAAGTTACCGGCCAAGCGGCAAACCTTGTTGTTTTCTGCCACCTATTCTAATGAGATTAAACAGCTTGCCGATGAGCTGCTGAACAGCCCGCAACTGATTGAAGTGGCAGCGACGAATGCCACCGCCGAGCGGGTAGAGCAACAGGCCTATTTGGTAGACCGCCACCGTAAGCGCGAGTTGTTATCGCATGTGATAGGCCGTAACAACTGGCCACAGGTGCTGGTGTTTGTCCGCACTAAGCATGGTGCTGACCGGCTGGCGAAACAGCTGGCGAAAGATGGCTTAAAAAGTGCGGCCATTCATGGCGATAAAAGCCAGGGCGCCCGCACCAAAGCACTGGCCGATTTTAAAGCCGGCGCAGTGCGGATACTGGTTGCGACCGATATTGCCGCCCGCGGCCTGGACATTAACGAACTGCCTTATGTAGTGAACTATGATTTACCGCAGGTGCCGGAAGACTATGTGCACCGTATCGGCCGCACCGGCCGCGCGGGAAACAGCGGTGTGGCGTTAACACTAATCACACCGGATGAAATTAACGCGCTGCAGGAGATTGAGCGGCTTATTCAGCAGGTGATTACTGCCAAAGTACTACCGGGGTATGAGCACGACCCAAGCTATATTTCGCCAGAGCAGGCGCAGGCCAGGCATGGCGACGGGCCGAAAAAGCCCATGAAAAAGGGCAATTTAAAAGCCAAGCTGCGCGCTAAGGCTTTAGGTAAAGCCTGATCCGATATCAAAGCAGACATTAACGTCTGCTTTTTTGTTGCTCAGTTTGTCTTCATGTGGACAGTAATTTTTCTTTAGTCTACACTGATAGTCGGTTTGATTGGCCATGAGGTGGTTATGCAGGCAGTACAGCTTGATAGACAAAGCCAGCGCAATGTGGCTGCAACCGGGCTTAAAACGGTGTTGGCTATTTTAGATAAATGGCAATGCTCGCCCGAGCAAATTCAGCGTATTTTGCAAATCTCCAAAGCGGCCTATTACAAGTACCGTAACGACCCTTACTGTGCCAGCTTAAGCCAGGATCAGCTGGAGCGTATCAGCTACCTGCTGAATATTCACAGTAGCCTGCGGCTGTTGTTTGATAACCCACAAAACCTGTATGGTTTTATGGCGCTGCCGAACCACAACCCGTATTTTAATGGCAAAAGCCCGCTGCAGGTTATCAGCAGCGGCCAGTTTGCTGCGCTGTACGAAACCTTTAAACATATCGATGCATTACGTGGTGGTATGTGGTAACAAACGCTGCTTTGTCACCACAGGCTATACCCCTGGTTAAACTGCAGCAGCAGTGCAGTTACCGGCTGATTAATTCCAAGTACCCGCCGGTAGCGGTGTTTGATGATGTGGCTGACGCTGATGAGTTTGATGCCTTATTTGCGCTGCAAGCGCTCACTAACCCCAGATTGCAGGCGCAGGCCGGTAATTTAAGTTTGTTGCCACGCAGTGACATTCCGTTTGGGATTGCCGGCTGCTCTTATGCGGTCGCGCCTTTTACCCATGTAAACCCAGCCGGCAGCCGCTTTTCTGATGGTCGTTTTGGTGTGCTGTATCTGGCTGATACGGTGCAAACGGCGCTACGCGAAGTGGCTTATCATCAGGAGCAATATTGGGCTAGGGTGCCAGGCTTGGCCTATGAGCGCTTTGTGTTTAAGGCGCTAAGTTGTCAGTTTGGCGATGTTAGCTTGATCGATTTAACCAGCTTGCCGTTACAACACGCGGTTTATCACCCGCAAGACTACAGTGCGGCGCGCGCGATGGGCATCAGCTTAAAAGAGCAGGATAGTGCCGGTTTGCAGTATTATTCAGTGCGTAACAAGGGCGCGCTGTGTTGGGGGCTGTTCAGCCCAAAGCCGGTGACGCAGATGCTGCAAAGTGCCCACTATGAAATGATCTGGCAAAACGGTGGTATTAGTGCAATAAACCAGCTTGTCAGCTGCAGTGACTAAAGCTGCTAACTAGCTACGATATAGGGTTTTAATCAGGTGAAAGCCAAACTGGGTTTTCACCGGGCCTTGCACTTCCAGCAGCGGGCCTTTAAACACCACATCATCAAAGGCTTTTACCATCTGGCCTTTACGAAACTCGCCTAAGTCACCGCCTTTTTTACCAGACGGACACAGTGAATGCTGTTTAGCCAGTTTGCCAAAATCGGCACCTTTAGCCAGTTGCAGCTTAAGCTTGTCCGCTTCTTCGCGGGTTTTAACCAGTATATGTAAGGCGCAGGCTTTCATTATTTATCTCCCAAACTTCATATTGTCTAGTTTACCCGATCAGGAGTAGGCAGCAATCTCGATGTTAATTTGTTTATGTCGGTAACTATTTATCGCTGAAATTCTGGACTGACGTTGTTAAGGCTATGAAAAATAAAAAGTAAAAATCATAAGTGCTGTTTTGTTATAAATGATTTGTTACATTTGGATACGTATAAATGTTTTTAAACTGTTAGCATTATCTGCATTAAGGATAACTGAGGATGGAATTATGAAACGCAAAATTATTGTAGCCGCAGCGAGTGTTATATGTATTTTAGGTAGCTTTACTGCTTCCGCTTCAAGTGTTGCACAGGACAACCCAACGGTGAAAGAAGTGAAACTTCGGGCTGATTTTTATCAAAACGAGCTTAATTTGTTGTTGGACAAGGCAAGACGTGGCAATTTTGCTGATTTTTATCAGGATGTTGTCAAGTTTGCACACTACGGGGAGAAATATCCGCAATATCTGCTCGGTGTGATGCTGCTAAAAGGTGATGGTGTTCAGCAAGATATCGGTCAAGGGTTGGTGTGGATCCGCCTTGCGCTGGAACAAAAAAACACCGAATGGCAAAAAGTGTATGACAGTATCACTGCACAGTTAACTAAAGAGCAGTTGGACGCTTTAGAGCCAATGTATGAGACCTACAAATCCAGGTTTGGTGTCCAAGCTCAGAAAATGAGTTGTAACAATGAAAAGATGGAAGCGTCTAATATTCGCATTCATCAGTGCCGTAAAACGCTGGTGCTAAAAGAGTTCTACTCTGTTTTCGAATATAACTGACAAAGTAAAAACCCGCTGTGAAGCGGGTTTTTACTTACAATAACATTATCTTAGCGAATAGGTTGTTGCTGGGTAATACAGTGAATATTACCACCACCTAACAGGATCTCCCGGCCAGGCACGGTAACGACTTTATGCTGTGGATACAGGCGTTGCAGAATGTCTGCCGCTACCTTGTCGTTCGGATCGTCAAAGGTTGGCAGAATTAAACCGCCGTTGCACAAATAGAAGTTGATATAAGAGCCCGCCAGGCGGGCGTTGGCCTCGCGTGGAATTGCACTCATGGTTGCATCTACCGTGGCATATTCTTCAGCTTTAGCAATAATGGGTGCCGGCACCGGCAACTTATGCACCTTTATTTTGCGGCCTTTGGCATCGGTCGCAGCTTCTAAATAATCCAGCGCCGCTTTGCTGCGGGCATACTGCGGATCGGTTTCGTCGTCCGTCCAGGCTAATACCACTTCACCGGGCTTTACAAAACAGGCCATATTGTCGATGTGGCCGTCGGTTTCGTCGTTAAAAATACCCTCTTTTAACCACAGCACCTTATCAATACCCAGATAATCGCGCATCTGCTGCTCGATTTGCTCGCGGCTTAAATGCGGGTTACGGTTGCTGTTGAGTAAACACTCTTCTGTGGTTAACAGCGTGCCTTCACCATCAACATGAATAGCACCGCCTTCGAGTACAAAGCCTTCAGTGCGGTAGCGCGGCAGCTGCTCAATACCCAGTACCTTGCTGGCGACCTGGTCGTCTTTATCCCAGGGGAAATACAAGCCGCCGTTTAAGCCGCCCCAGGCGTTGAACGTCCAGTCGATGCCGCGTACTTCGCCTTTAGCATTAGTAATAAAAGTAGGCCCGGTATCACGACACCAGGCGTCGTTATTGGAGATCTCTACCACGCGGATAGGGAACTTGGTGCCAACATCGGTCAGCTGTGATAGGGCATTAGCATACTGAGCTGCTGAGGCGCCCACGGTAACCGGTTCAAAGCCAGCAATAGCTTTAATTACCGCTACAAAGGCCTGCTGCGCCGGTTTGGCGCCTAAGCGCCAACTGTCGGTGCGCTCGGGCCATACCATCCAGGTTTGCTTATGCGCTGCCCATTCGGCCGGCATACTAAAGCCATCGGCACGCGGCGTGCTGCTGAGTGTTGTAAAGGCCACTTAGTTACCACCTTGTGTTTTTGGCTGTTTGGTTTCGCCATCTTTGGTCAGTACCGCACCGTAAATGTCGATACGACGGTCGCGGAAAATACCCCAGGCGCGGCGCGTTGCGGCTACTGCGTCTAAATCAAAGGTATGTACCAGTACCGCTTCTTCGGTTTCGCCGGCTTCCTGCACTTTGGCACCGGTTTCATCAGCAATAAAAGAGCTGCCGTAGAAGGTAATATGGTAATCACCTTCGGTCTCAGTACCGATTCGGTTAGAGGCAATCAGTGGCATTAAGTTAGCAGCAGCATGGCCTTGCTGCGTACGCTGCCAGTGATCGCGTGAGCTGATAGTTGGGTCATGCGGTTCGCTGCCAATAGCGGTAGGGTAGAACAGCAACTCTGCGCCCATTAATGCCATGCTGCGGGCACACTCGGGGAACCACTGATCCCAGCATATGCCGACGCCAATTTTGGCGTACTTAGTGGCAAACACCTTAAAGCCGGTATCACCTGGGGTGAAGTAATACTTTTCACTGTAGCCCGGGCCATCCGGAATATGGCTTTTACGGTAGGTACCCAGGTTCTCGCCGTCGGCGTCGATAATCACTACGCTGTTGTACAGACAGTTACCGGCACGCTCGTAAATGCTGATGGGCAGTACCACATTCAGCTCTTTAGCAATTTTGGTAAAGTGCGCCACGGCTTTGTTCTCGGCCACTGTGGTGGCAAAAGCTAAATAGTCTGGCTTTTGTTTTTGGCAGAAGTAATTGCGCTCGAACAGCTCCTGCAGCAGGATGATCTGTGCGCCTTTCGCTGCAGCGTCACGGACTAAACGCTCACCACGGGCAATGTTTTCATCGACATTCCAGCCGCCAATCATTTGGGTGGCAGCAACAGTTACATTACGCATCAGTTATCTCCGGCAGAGGCTAAAACCAACAGGCTAGCATCGTTACCGACACTTGCCAAACAGGGCGCGAAAAATGCCGTATTTTTGCCCTGTCGTCAACGCTTTTTATCAAAATCTGTTGGGGGCAAAAGGTCGTATTTTGCCAGTGTTGGCGTACAATGGCGTTAATCACCTTAAAGACAAAAAATTATGCTTATAAAACAACGACAGTTTGATGTGAGTATTGTCGGCGGCGGTATGGTTGGTGCGGCCATTGCTTTAGCATTAAGCCAGGCCGGCTTGCAGGTCGCATTAATTGAAAAGCAGGCAGTGCCGGAGTTTGAGCCTAACAGTGCGCCCGATCTTCGCGTGTCCTCCATCAACCTGGCCAGTGAAGCGTGGTTAACCCAGCTTGGTGCCTGGCAAGCGCTTACGCAAATGCGGTTATGTCCATATCAAAGACTGCAGGCGTTTGAGCAGCCGCATAGTATCGTGACCTTTAATGCTGCCGATATTAAGCGCAGCCATTTAGGCCATATTGTAGAGAATAATCTGTTGCAGTTAGCATTGTGGCAGCAGTTTGGCGCAAATGTAGCGCTCTATTGCCCTTGTTCAGTTACGACACTTGAGCAAAGCGCCGATAACGCAGTACTTACTTTGGATAGCGGCGAGCAGCTTGTTAGCAAGCTGGTGATAGCCGCTGATGGCGGCAACTCGCAACTGCGTCAGTTAGCCGGTATAGGCACCAATGGCTGGCAGTACAGTCAGGCCTGTTTAGTGGCGCTGGTGAATACGCCTTACCCACAGCAGGATGTCACCTGGCAGCAATTTACCCCAACAGGGCCTAAAGCCTTTTTGCCGCTAAATGGCCAGCAAGGCTCGGTGGTCTGGTATGAAGAAGCCAGCAAAGTAAAGCAACTGTCTGCGCTTGCTCCGGCTCAATTGACGCAAGAGTTACTTAAAGCTTTCCCGGCACAGCTTGGCGAGGTGGAAGTAGTCGCCAGCGCCTGGTTCCCACTGACACGAATGGATGCTAACCGTTATTACGCTGGCCGGGTGGTATTAGCCGGCGATGCAGCGCATACGATAAATCCGTTGGCCGGGCAGGGCGTTAACCTGGGCTTTGCTGATGCGAAATTATTAACAGAGCTGATTATCGATGCGCGGCGACATAACAATGATATTGGCGGTCAGCCCTTATTGCAGCGCTATCAGCGCAAACGCAAGCCGGCTAATTTGCTGATGATGAGTGCGATGGATGGCTTTTATCAGGTGTTTGGCAATGATATTGCGCCACTTCGCACTGTGCGTCAGTTGGCGTTGAACGTTGCTGCCCGTAGCACGCTGCTTAAAACGCTGGTGGCGCGTTATGCCGTGGGTTCGGAATAGTGCTGTGAATGTAGGTTAGAACTCTTTTGGCGCAGCCACAGAGTGTCTGACTGAGCGCGAAGCGTGGGCGACAAACTCGTTTGGAACGAGTTTGAACAGCTTTAGCTGGCCCGAAGGGTGTAGGGCAGGATGCCCGGAATAGTTGCTGTGGCGAGCACAAAAGAAGTTGTAACCTGAAATAGGAAGCTAATCAAAAAGCAAAAACCCAGCTTAAGCTGGGTTTTACTGTTTAATGGCAGGGGCGGCTGGATTCGAACCAACGCATGGCGGGATCAAAACCCGCTGCCTTACCGCTTGGCTACGCCCCTGCAAAAACTTGTGTGCATCCACTTATAAAGTGGTGCGGAGAGAGAGACTCGAACTCTCACACCTCGCGGCGCTGGAACCTAAATCCAGTGCGTCTACCAATTCCGCCATCCCCGCATGCACAGGTAAAGTTAAAGTGGTGGCTACAGCGGGAATCGAACCTGCGACCCCAGCATTATGAGTGCTGTGCTCTAACCAGCTGAGCTATGTAGCCACGCTAACTTGACCTAAGCAAGTGGCGCGTATTATCCAGAACTGCCCCTATAGCGTCAACCGTTTTTTTGCGTTAAAAATTCAATGTTGGTTTGTTTGCCGATTTAATATGCAAAACGCTGGTTTCACAGGCAATAAAAAAGCCGTTGTCGCTAAACAACGGCTTTTTCTCAGCAAAAAACGGCTTAAACGTTAAAACGGAAATGCATTACATCGCCATCTTTAACGATATAATCTTTACCTTCTAAACGCCATTTGCCGGCTTCTTTGGCACCGGCTTCACCGTTGTACTGCACAAAGTCGTCGTAACCGACCACTTCAGCGCGGATAAAGCCTTTTTCAAAGTCGGTGTGAATTACACCTGCTGCCTGTGGTGCGGTGGCGCCAATCGCCACTGTCCAGGCGCGTACTTCTTTTACGCCGGCAGTAAAATAGGTGTGCAGGTTTAACAGTGAGTAACCGCCGCGGATCACGCGGTTTAAGCCTGGCTCTTCTAAGCCCATATCCGCCATAAACTCGGCTTTCTCATCGTCATCCAGCTCAGCAATTTCTGATTCAATCGCTGCACATACCGGCACCACTATGGCACCTTCTTTATCCGCAATGGCCTGAACGATGTCTAAGTAAGGGTTATTTTCAAAGCCGTCTTCCGTCACGTTAGCGATGTACATCGTTGGCTTGATGGTTAAGAAGTTCATATAGGCAATTAAGGCCTTTTCTTCTTTATCCAGTTCCAGCTGACGCAGGGTTAAACCTTGCTCTAAATGGGCTTTTACTTTTTCCAGTACCGCCATTTCGGCTTTAGCGTCTTTATCGCCGCCTTTGGCTTTTTTGCTGACGCGTAAAATGGCGCGCTCAGCACTGTCCATATCTGACAGCACTAATTCCATATTGATGGTGTCGATATCGTCGGCCGGGTCAATTTTGCCGGCAACGTGAATAATGTTGTCATCGTCAAAGCAACGCACAACATGGCCGATAGCATCAGTTTCACGGATGTTAGCTAAGAATTTATTGCCCAGGCCTTCGCCTTTGGATGCGCCTTTAACCAGACCGGCGATATCAACGAATTCCATGGTGGTGGGTAGCACGCGCTGCGGGTTCACAATAGCAGCTAATTTGTCTAAACGCAGATCCGGTACTGGCACTACGCCGGTATTGGGCTCGATAGTACAGAACGGAAAGTTAGCCGCTTCAATACCTGCCTTAGTTAACGCGTTGAACAGGGTGGATTTGCCTACGTTTGGTAAGCCAACGATGCCACATTTGAAACCCATAGTATCTATCCTTTACGTGCTGTAATAAGTGCTGAAATTAACTAAGCCAGCGTTTAGCTGGCTTTAAAACTGTGCAGACGGCTTTGCGCTTTAACCAGGCCATCGCGGGCCAGGATGTCAAAGCAGCGTGTTGCTTCATCAATACTCTGTTCTATCAAGTGCTGTTCACTGGCGGGTGCTTTGCCCAGCACATAACCGGTAACCTGATCTTTATGGCCGGGATGGCCAATACCTAAACGCAGGCGGTAAAAGTTTTGGTTATTACCCAGGCGCGAGATGATATCGCGCAAGCCATTGTGGCCGGCGTGACCGCCGCCAAGCTTAAATTTAGCTACGCCCGGCTCCAGCGCCATTTCATCATGCGCCACCAGAATTTGCTCTGGTGATAGCTTGTAAAACTGTGCCATTGCCAGCACGGCTTTACCGCTTAAATTCATATAAGTAGAGGGAATCAGCAATTTGAATTCTTGCCCGGCAGCGATAAATTTGCCGGTAGAACCGAAAAATTTCGGTTCGTTTTTCAAGCTGGCATTAAAGGCGTGAGCCAGCTGCTGTACAAACCAGACGCCGGCATTATGCCGGGTCTGGCTGTATTCCGGGCCCGGATTACCCAGGCCCACAATCAACTGAATGGCTGATTGAGTAGTGTCAGACATTACTCAGCGGCAGTTTCTTCAGCGTCAGCTGCTTTACCAGCTGGTTTGTTCACAGAAACAACAGCTAAGTCCTGACCTTTCGCTAATTGCACGAAAGTTACACCTTTAGGTGCTTTGATGTCAGATAAGTGCAGGTGAGCACCTACTTCAACGTCGCTCATGTCAACTTCGATAAACTCTGGTAAGTCTTTTGGCAGACAAGAGATTTCGATTTCGTTAGCCGCGTGTACTACTACGCCACCTTTTTTCACAGCCGCTTCTTCGTTAACGAAGTGTACTGGTACTGTAGTGTGCAGTTCATGACCAGCTTCAACGCGCTGGAAGTCAACGTGCATAACTTTTGGCTTGAACGGGTGACGCTGCATTGCTTTAACGATGGCTTTAACTTCTTCACCAGCAACGTTAATTGTCAGGATATGAGAGTAGAAAGCTTCGAAGCTCTGTGCTTTTAACAGCTTAGAGTGCTCTAAAGTGATAGATTGCGCTGGCTTGCTGCCACCGTAAATAATCGCTGGAACTTTGTCTTCGTGACGCAGGCGGCGGCTCGCACCTTTCCCTGAATCAGTACGGACTTCTGCATTTAATGTAAAGATTGCATCAGACATGATGTACTCCAAAAATTTAAGTATCCCAAGACTTGCGACCAGTCTCAGGCTGGATGCCCCGTTTTGTGGGCGCGACATATTACCACCAGAGGCGGTAAGCCGCAAATAAAAACACCTGATGGTTGTGCTAACACACCAGGTGTTTACTGGTTTCAGTTATTTACAATTGATAACCTAATGTGCGGATATCAAAACCGAACATCTGATTATTCGACTCGTACCGCCCACCAGAGCCCCAAGCGCCTTTGCCATAAACTTCAGCCGATGATTTAAAACAATAACGGCCATTTAAGTTGCTAATACTGTTGCGGACATAGTTGACTTGCCATGCTCTGTCGACGGTCACCACTAAACCTGCTAAGGGCGTTGGCTGATAACTGTCACTAAATACTCTGTTTCTGGCGTAATCTGGTATTACTGCGTTAGATGCAAAGCAGTGTTCTACCGTTTTACTCTCTTTGCATGGGCCTATAGCACACCCACCCCGAGCTACATCTAAGCGCCCTTCGGCCAGTGCTGCACCCTTATAGCTAATTAGCTCTGGCCTTTGCATGCATTGGCCCTGATTTATGCTATCTATACATGACGAAGCGGTTGGCAAGAAGCATTTGCTCCATTCGCCTTGATTAGCACAGTAATTAGTAAAGCGATCCAGCATGTCTTTTGTCGCATCACACAGTTGTCCTTCACTAACGTTACCCATAAAGAAACGCGTTCCCATGGCTTGTTCTGTGCGAAGTACAATGTCCGGTGACACCTTATCATTGTTTAACATCCAGCAACGGCGCTCAACCTGCTTGTCTAATCTGCCCCAACTGGTAAGGATATCCCGATAACTGGTGTAGTCAGCGAATACGGCAAAATGACTGCCGCTCATCCCTGATGGTATCGGATAGTCGCGCTCGGTTGAGCTCAGGGCTATTAAATCTTGGTTGCTGCTGTTAGCAAAATTACTCAGAACAGTCATAAACTGAGTTATGTCATTTAAGCGCAACAAATTGTCTGCTGAGCTTCCTCCGGCCTGGGTGCCGATAATCTCAAAGCTATAGTTTCTAAATTGTTGCTGTATGGTGTTTTTTTCTTCTGATGAGAAGCTGCCATCTGCGCTGTATTGTTCAAGTGCAGCTTTAAGCTCCAGCGTCTTGCTTTTAATTTGTGAATAACTGCTGGATTCGCTTTCAACTCGTATGGTGAACAACATGCGCCGTCCTGTGGTTACCGTATCGATAAACTTGTCACCGCACGCTTTGCGGAATTCGAGTTTATTGCCGGTGAGGAGCTGGTTTCTGTATGTTGGTGCCAGAGTCAGTTCAGACGCTTGTTTAGCCTGAAACTTTTTTCGTTGATCAACAAAGGATGCAACAATAACCGAGCTTTCAGTTACCTTGCTTGTTTGCGCATACAGTGATGAGCTGCCAGAACCGCCAATTGAAAAACCGCCAAATGACAACGAGCCTCCACCTGCGCGTTTGATGTCCAGACTTGTCGCTAATGCTTCGTAGTTATCTACCTGACGGAAGCTGTATTTTTGCTCGTTTACGTTTTGTACCGAGCTAAGCTTGTCTGCACCGGTTAACGACCAACAATGGGTGCCATGTACTTCGCCTTTTAAGGCGTCAAAGCCATTACCTAACACCGATAGCGCCGTGTCTGTTTCCGACATTGTCGTGTAACTTGTCCCGGCAGATTTTTGCGGCATGGCTGTAATCAGGCTAAACCTGTCCAGCGGTGCCGTGATAGCGCCACCGTTATTATACTGAGCATTAATCAGGTAATAATCTGAACTCACGTAATTACTGCAACCCGCACTGTTACAAGCTCTGATCTGATAGCGAACGACCTGATTGGTGCCTGCATTATCGCTACGGGAAGTTGCTGCACCACTGTAGATGGTAGCGCCTGATTGGTTCTTAATTTGTCGTACCAGCTCATAGCGAAAATTAGTACCAGTACCGGCGTAACCGGGCATCCACTTCACATTTACCACAGATGAACCCTGAGTGCGGGAAACGGACAGTTTGCGGGGGGATGATGGTGCCACTTCTGGTGGGTAATAAGGATCGCCGATACAGTCATCAGCGGCGTAGGGGCAAATGGGCTCTATTGGAATTCTTTGCGGCTCGGTCTTCTGGTTTGATACTGACTGCGCATTGACGCTGCCGGTAACAATAGTGAGTGCTAAACAAAGTATGTTAGTTGCAATGAAATTTTTTGTAAGGTTTACCATGAGTGATGTCTCCAGACTCAGTGTTGTCTTCGACTTGTTGTTATATTGGTTGTACTTTTAGCGCTAAGCACATGATGTAAAACCATTATGTTTGTCCTGCAGTGTTTAACCACCGAGGACAGTAGAAGCTAACAGCTGATTTGTTGGTGACGTGTTATAAATTGATAATAAAAATATGATATTAAAGTGTTTGTTTCTGTAAAAGAAAAGGCGCCAAACAGGCGCCTCTTGAGAGAAATGTTTGTGTTTAGTCAAACATTGACGAGATAGACTCTTCGTTGCTGATACGGCGGATACACTCGGCCAGCATTTCGCTTAAGGTCAGTTGACGCACTTTGCTTACAGCTTTCATTTCTGCCGTTAGCGGAATAGTGTCAGTAATAATCAGCTCGTCAATCACAGAATTGGCGATATTTTGTGGTGCATTGCCCGAGAATACCGGGTGGGTAGCGTAAGCAAATACGCGCTTGGCGCCTTGCTCTTTTAGCGCTTCAGCGGCTTTACATAAGGTACCGCCGGTGTCGATCATGTCATCAACGATAATACAATCGCGATCTTTTACATCACCGATAATGTGCATTACCTGTGATACGTTCGCTTTTGGCCGGCGTTTATCGATAATGGCTAAGTCGGCATCGTTTAACAGTTTGGCAATAGCGCGGGCACGCACTACACCGCCGATATCAGGTGATACGACGACCGGCGATTGCAGATCTTTTTTACGCATGTCTTCTAATAAAACCGGGCTGGCAAATACGTTGTCTACCGGCACATCAAAGAAGCCCTGAATTTGCTCAGCGTGCAAGTCAACGGTTAGAACGCGGTCAACCCCAACGCTGGATAAAAAGTCGGCCACCACTTTTGCGGTAATAGGCACCCGGGCAGAGCGTACGCGACGGTCCTGACGGGCATAACCAAAGTAAGGCATAACGGCAGTGATACGACCGGCTGAGGCGCGGCGCAGGGCGTCGACCATGACGATCAGTTCCATCAGGTTATCGTTGGTTGGTGCGCAGGTAGACTGGATAATAAACACATCAGAACCACGCACATTTTCATTAATTTGTACGCTCACTTCGCCGTCACTGAAGCGGCCGACTTCGGCATCTCCGAGTTTAATATACAGGCGGCTGGCGATTTTACTTGCGAGTTCTGGTATGGCGTTACCAGCGAAAACCTTCATGTCAGGCACGGTAGGATCCTCAGGGCAGTGGTGAGTCCGGTTTATCAATATGCCGCGCACTAAACGCGGCCGTTACTTATTCGGTATCTGCCAACGCAGCCCATACAGGCGACTGGTTGACCCCTTTGGCAATAAACCCCCGGCAGTTGGCAGGTAATTGCATAAGGGCATGCTGAGCACTGGTCTGGTCCGGGAATGCGGCGAACACACTGGCGCCAGTACCCGTCATTTGACACGGCGCGTATTCTACCAACCACTGTAAGGTTATTGCAACATTCGGGTAGAGCCGCTCAACCAATGGCTGGCAGTCATTACGCCATAGGCTCTGGTGCAGTTGTTCAATAGAAATGGGTGCTGAATTTCTAATTAAATCAGGGTGCTGGAATATCTCTGCCGTACTGACGTGACACGCTGGTGTTACTACTAAATACACTTTTTCTGCCAGGTTAACCGGCTGTAGTTTTTCACCGATACCTTCGGCAAAGGCAGTAAAACCGCGGACAAACAGTGGTACATCAGCGCCTAATGTCAGGCCAAGCCCGGCTAGCGTGTCGACGCTTAAATTAAGCTGCCACAGCTTATTTAACCCCAGCAAAGTGGTGGCCGCATCGGACGAGCCACCGCCCAAACCTCCACCCATCGGCAGGCGTTTATCCAGGTAAATATCGCAGCCAAGCGCGCTGTTACTGTATTGCTGTAATAAACGCGCCGCGCGCAGCACCAAATTTTGCTCGTTCACAAGCTCTGCATTATTGCAGCTAAGCAGAACCTGGCTGTCAGCGCGCAGGGTAAAGCTCAGTTCATCGCCCACGTCTAACAGCTGAAATAGCGTTTGCAGGTTGTGATAGCCATCGGGGCGGCGGCCGGTAATATGCAAAAATAAATTCAGTTTGGCCACGGCGGGCAGGGTTAAGGTGTTCATTGCCAGCTCCGGATCACGATTTTTATTTCGCTGTCACTGCTTTGCAGTAGTAAGCGTTGCGGCAGTGCCAGCGCGTCCGGGAAAAAACGCTGATAACTCAGCTGCCAGACAATGCCGGTGCTGTCGGTGAGTTCAAAGGCGGTTACCCGGTCAAACTCATCGCGCACTATATTGCGGCCGCGTTTGCCTGGCAGGCCGCGTAAATACAGTGGCATATCATGAAGTGGCATCGACCAGCCCGCCAGTTGCCACAGCAAGGTACTGGTGTCAGCCGCCTGATAAGTTTCACCCTTCACACTGATGCTGCTTAGGTTGCCATCATCAGTCAGTTCAAACAGGCTAATACCTAAAAAGTTACTTAAGCGGGCATTAAAATGTTCGCGGCTATGCTGCTGCCAACGCAAATTACCGCTAATCGACTCGGCCGGGCTTTTAATGCCAACGCTGGCCTGCAGCTCAAATTGCTGCATAGCAAGCAGTTGCTGCTCGCGTTCAGTAACGCTTAACGGCGCTTGCACCTGTTTTGTTGGCTGCAGCAGGCTACAACCGGTGACCAGCAATAGCAATAAACCGCTTAATAGCGGTCGTAAAAAGGCATACACCACACTAAAGTCCTTCACTGTGCTTTTCTTGGGTTGGGCTTTTTCGTACAATTCGCCCCCTGACAATTCTGATGATACAGGTGATGGCCATTTTCGCACTCGGCATTAATCATAAAACGGCACCGGTGGCCCTGCGCGAACAAGTTGCTTTTGCGCCTGAGCAGTTGCCTGAAGCCTTGCGCGAACTGACCACGCTAACCAGTATTTCAGACGCGGTAATTTTGTCGACTTGTAACCGCACCGAACTGTATTTTAACGGCAGTGCCAACCAAGCGGAACAGGTAATTGCCTGGTTAGCGCAATTTCATGCGGTGAATGCCACCGAGTTGCAGCCGCATCTGTATTTGCATCAGGACAATGCCGCCGCTGAGCACTTAATGCAGGTAGCCGCCGGGCTCGACTCTCTGGTGCTGGGCGAGCCACAAATTTTAGGCCAGGTTAAACAAGCCTATAATCAGGCGCGTAACGCCGGCACAGTCAACCCGCAGTTTGAGCGCTTGTTTCAAAAAACCTTTGCTGTGGCCAAGCAGGTGCGCACCGACACGGATATTGGCGCCAATGCGGTATCGGTGGCCTTTGCTGCGGTAAGCCTGGCACGGCAGATCTTTGGTAACCTGAGTAAAGTAAAAGTGTTGCTGATTGGCGCCGGTGAAACCATAGAGCTGGTGGCTAAACACTTAAAAGAGCAGGGGGCCCCTCAGTTGACTGTGGCCAACCGCACTTATGAACGCGCTGTGTTGCTGGCCGAGCAGTTTGGCGCATCAGCCATTACGCTGGCACAGGTACCTACCCAATTGGCTGACGCCGATGTAGTAATAAGTTCTACCGCCAGTACTTTGCCCATTGTCGGTAAAGGTATGGTCGAGCAAGCTCTGAAGCAGCGCAAACACAAGCCGATGTTTTTAGTCGATTTAGCCGTGCCGCGCGATATAGAAGAGCAGGTAGGCGAGCTGGAAGATGCGTATTTATATACCGTAGATGATTTACAATCTATCGTGGCGCAAAACCTGAATAACCGCCAGCAGGCGGCTGAGCAAGCCCGGCAAATGATAGCCGTTGGTGTGGCCGAGTTTAGCCAGTGGTTAACCTTGCAGGGCAATGTCGACTGGGTGCGCGATTATCGTCAGCGCTGTGAGGCCGTGCGCACCGAGCTTCTGGCTAAAGCAGTAAACCAGTTAGCCGCCGGCCAGGAAGCGGAAAAAGTGCTGGCCGAATTTTCTACTAAGCTGAGTAACCGGCTTATGCACAGCCCAACCAAAGCCATTCGTCAGCTGGTGCAGGACGATGAATTACCCAAACAATCACTGATCAACACCTTGTTAGATCTGTAAACAGGCACATAAAACACCATGAAAGAATCGGTATACCGTAAGCTTGAGGGCCTCGCTGAGCGCTATGAAGAAGTGCAGGCGCTGCTAAGTGACGCCAGTGTGATTAGCGATCAGACTAAGTTTCGCGAGCTGTCCAAAGAATACAGCCAACTGGAAGATATCAGCAAAGCCTTTGCCGATTACCAGCAAGCGCAGCAGGATTTAGCCTCAGCTGAAGAAATGCAAAAAGACAGCGACCCTGACATGCGCGAAATGGCGCAGGAAGAGTATAAGGCGGCCAAAGAGCGGATTGAGCAGTTGGATAAAGAGCTGCAGATCCTATTACTGCCAAAAGATCCGAACGACAACAATAACTGCTTTTTGGAAATTCGCGCCGGTGCCGGTGGTGATGAAGCGGCGATTTTTGCCGGTGACGTGTTTCGTATGTACAGCCGTTTTGCTGAAAAGCAGCGCTGGAAACTGGAAGTGGTCAGTGCCAGCGATGGCGAGCATGGTGGCTATAAAGAAATTATTGCCAGTGTGCAGGGCGAAGGCGCTTATGGCACCTTAAAGTTTGAATCGGGCGGGCACCGCGTACAGCGCGTACCGGCTACTGAATCACAAGGGCGGGTGCATACTTCAGCCTGTACGGTGGCTATTATGCCGGAAATTCCGGAGAGTGAAGCGATAGAAATTAACCCGGCCGATTTAAAGGTCGATACTTACCGAGCCTCGGGCGCGGGTGGTCAGCACGTTAACCGTACCGACTCGGCTATTCGCATTACGCACTTACCTACCGGTATCGTTGTAGAGTGTCAGGACGAGCGCTCGCAGCATAAAAACCGTGCCCGCGCTATGAGTGTATTGCAATCACGCATTCAGGCGGCCGAAGATGAAAAACGCCGCTTAGCGGAAGAGTCGACCCGCCGCTCGCTGGTGGGCAGTGGCGATCGCTCAGAGCGTATTCGCACTTACAATTTCCCACAGGGGCGTTTAACCGATCACCGCATCAACCTGACCATTTACCGCTTAAACGAAGTAATGGAAGGCGACTTAGATCAGGTGCTGGAGCCGTTAAAACAAGAGCATCAGGCTGACTTACTGGCCGCTCTGGCAGACGAGAACCGCTAAGTGGCGCCAGGCCAAAGCCTTAGTCAGTGGCAAAAGCAGGCGCAGCAAAAGCTCAGTGCAATAAGTCCAACGGCGGATATAGAGGCGCGGCTGTGTCTGTGTCATGTGCTTAACGTCACGAATACTTATCTGTACAGCCAGGCAGAGCGCATGCTTACCGATAATGAGCTGGCGGCGCTTAATCAGCTGTTAAGCGCCCGGCTTACCGGGCAACCGCTGGCCTATTTATTTGGCTACTGGCATTTTTATGATTTAAAACTGCAGGTAAACCCCAGTACCCTGATCCCACGACCTGACACCGAGCTGTTGGTTGAGCAAGCGCTTAGCCTGGCGCTGCCAGAGCAGGCGAAAGTGCTGGATTTAGGCACCGGTACCGGCGCTATTGCGCTGGCGCTGGCAGCAAACCGGCCACAGTGGCAGCTAACGGCAGTGGATTATATTGCTCAGGCGGTAGCGCTGGCGGAGCATAACCGTCAGCAGCTGAATATCCCTAACGTGACGGTAGTGCAAAGTAACTGGTTTGCCGCCATCGCTGGGCAGAAGTTTGATCTTATCGTATCAAACCCGCCTTATATTGACCCCTCTGACAGCCATCTAAGTGCGCTGCACTATGAACCCATTACCGCACTGACCGCTGCGCAGCAGGGGCTGTCCGATTTACGCCAGATCATTGAACAGGCACCGGCGCATTTAACCGCCGGCGGCTGGTTGTATCTGGAACATGGTTATGATCAGGCTGATGCGGTGCGGGCGCTTTTAACGGCGGCCGGTTTTTGCCAGGTGCAGTCGCAGCGCGACTATGGCGATAACTGGCGGATCAGTGGCGGTTGTCTTGCGAGCTAAGCAGCATTTTTTGTTTTGACCAGGCCCGATATCCAGCATATAACTAAGGCAGTGGTAGCCATTTTCAAATACAGCTAAGGAATAAGCGGATGTCGGATGATTTTTTATTTGCAGAAGAGCCGGAGCAGGTTGAGCCTACGCATAACGGCAGCTGGAAAATTCTGATAGTCGATGACGAGCCCGAAGTGCATGCCGTAACCAAGCTGGCGCTGAGTGATTTTAGTTTTCAGGGCAAAAATCTGGCATTTTTCAGCGCTTACTCTGGTGCAGAAGCCAAACAGCTGATTGCTGAGCACCCCGATGCCGCTATTATGCTACTGGATGTGGTGATGGAAACCGACGATGCCGGCTTGCTGGTGGCCAGTTACATTCGTGAGCAGCTACATAACGAGCATGTGCGAATTATTCTGCGCACCGGCCAGCCGGGGCAGGCACCCGAGCGGCAGGTTATAATCAATTACGATATTAACGACTACAAATCGAAAACCGAGCTTACCGCACAAAAGCTGTTTACCGTCATTATGTCCAGTTTGCGCTCTTACCGCGATATTCTGTCGCTGGAGCAAAGCCGGCTGGGCTTAGAAAAAATTATTAATGCTTCAGCCGATTTATTCTCATCGCACTCAATGGAGCAGTTTATCGATGGTGTGCTGCAGCAGCTCACCTCGATTTTAGGCTGCGACGAAAATGCGCTGCTGGTCAGCTCGTCCATGGTGGCGGGGAATATCAGTGGTGACGTGTCCGATCCGCATAAACTGGTGGTGTTTGCCGGCCAGGGCGAGTTTGAGCGTCAAGAAGGCAAGCCTGTGCAGGAAGTGTTGGCGCCAGAGCTGCTTGATGCATTTGAAGCCGCACTAAAGTCGCGCGGTATAGTGTATCGTGACAATTATCTGGTGGCGTATTGCACCAGTAAATTTACCCATGGCTCACTACTGTATATCTCCGGTTTGCCGGGGGCCATTACGGCTAACCAGAAAAAGCTGATTGAGCTGTTTTCGCAAAACGTGCAAATTGCCTATGAAAATGTGCAGCTGCAACATGAAATTGAGGACACCCAGCGCGAAATTGTTTATCGCTTAAGTGAGGCAGTAGAGCATCGCTCAATAGAAACCGGCAACCATGTTAAGCGGGTGGCTTTTATTTGCTATGAGCTGGGTAAAGCCTATGGTTTACCGGAAGAAGAAGCGGAGCGCCTGATGTTTGCCGCACCTTTGCATGATGTTGGCAAGGTCGGCATACCGGATGGTATTTTAAACAAGCCCGCCAAGTTACAGGGGCAAGAGTGGGAAGTAATGAAAACCCACGCCAGTATCGGCTATGAAATTTTAAAAAACTCCAAACGCAGTATTATTCAGGCCGGTGCTGTTATTGCACAGGACCACCATGAAAAGTGGGATGGCACGGGCTACCCTGCCGGTAAAAAAGGCGACGACATTCATATATACGGTCGTATTGCGGCACTGGCTGATGTTTATGACGCGCTGCGTCACCGTCGCTGTTATAAATCAGCCTGGAGTTTAGAACAGGTAATGGCCCATATCGACAATGAATCTGGCAAGCAGTTTGACCCTAAACTGGTAGAAATATTTAAGCAGCGGGTCGACAAACTGGAGGCAATACTGCAAAAATACCCGGACAGCGATGAGTAACCCGCAGCCAGCATTAGCTGGCTGTTTTATTAACCCAAAGGATAAATGCTATGTATATGGCTTATAAGCATATTCACTTGCTAATGGTGGTGCTGAGTGTCAGTTTTTTATTAATTCGATTTGCCATGAGTTTAAAGCCGGCAGCGTTGTTGCAGCATAAGTTTTTTAAGATAGCCCCGCATGTGATAGACACCCTGTTGCTGTTAAGCGCGGTAATGCTAATGCTGACATTACAGCAATACCCCTTTGTAAATGCCTGGCTGACAGAAAAGTTTATTGCTGTATTGGCGTATATTGCACTGGCTGTTATGGCCTTTCGTGGCCGCACTACCTTTATTCGCTGGTTATGTTTCTTAGGTGCACTTGGCTGGCTTGGGCTGGCACTGCGCGTAGCTATTTCGAAACAGCCAGTGTTTTTACCTTTAGCCTGATAACTGATTTTTGGATAAATCATGAACGCTCATACTATTTCGGTTTCCGGTATTCCGGTAGCCAACCATTTACCCTTTGTGCTGTTTGGTGGCATGAATGTGCTTGAATCACGCGATCTGGCAATGCGTATTGCCGAACACTATGTGGAAGTTACCAGCAAACTGGGTATTCCTTATGTGTTTAAAGCCTCGTTTGATAAAGCTAACCGTTCGTCGGTGCACTCGTACCGCGGCCCAGGCCTGGACGAAGGCTTAAAAATATTTGAAGAGATTAAACGTACCTTTAAGGTACCACTGATTACCGACGTGCATGAGCCGTATCAGGCTGCACCGGTGGCGGAAGTAGTAGATGTGATCCAACTGCCGGCGTTTTTAGCCCGCCAAACTGATTTAGTGGTGGCCATGGCAAAAACCGGTGCTGTGATTAACGTGAAGAAGCCGCAGTTTTTAGCTCCACATGAAATGCGCCACATTATTACCAAGTTCAAAGAAGCCGGTAACGAACAAGTACTGTTGTGTGAGCGCGGCAGTTGCTTTGGTTATAACAATTTAGTGGTTGATATGCTGGGCATGGATGAAATGAAGCAGTATGGCCCGGTGATCTTTGATGCGACTCATGCGCTGCAAAAACCGGGTGGGCGTGAAAGCTCTGCCGATGGTCGTCGTGCCCAAGCGGCGCAGCTGGCACGTTCGGGTATGGCTCTGGGGTTAGCGGGTTTGTTTATTGAAGCGCATCCGGATCCTAACCAGGCCAAGTGCGATGGCCCTTGTGCCTTACCACTGGCGAAGTTAGAGCCTTATTTACAGCAAATGAAGGCGGTGGATGATTTAGTGAAAAGCTTTGCCACTTTGGATACAGCTGCCAACTAAACCTGCACAGGAGCCGCCTTTGGCGTGCTCCTGTCAGCGGTTGCTTAATTTGGCGCTGCTGCCACATCTTGTATGGTTACCCGGCCTTTCATGCGGGCCTCATACGGCTGCAGCATAGCAGCTACTTTAAAGGCTTGCTGGTTACGGGCAAAGTCGGTCAGAGCCTGACCATTACAGACCACTTTAGCCACCGCGTTTTGCTTGCTGATACGGTAAGCTTTCAAGGTCTTATGCAACCCCAGCCGGTCATCGGCGGCGGTTTCACTGCATACTTCAACCAAAGCGTTATTGATATAGCGGTTTGATAATTCATTGCCGGCAAGCGCCGGTACTGCCACACTGGCACTGGCCAGAGATACTGCGAATAGAAGGGCGGTTTTCATTGTGCTGTCCTCTGTCGGTTGGGTGAATATGGCATTTGCCATATCCACAGTGTGGCGCACTGGGCAGGGGATTACCGCCGCCGTGGGACAGGCGGAAGAAGCCTTGTTATTAAGTGATAAGCCGGTGTTGGCGCGGGATAAACGGTGCCCGGTGTATCCTGCTCAGTCTTAAGTGCTCAGTGTTAAGTGTTAAGTGCTAAAGCGTTGTGCCTAATGCTGGGCCACATGGTCCAGTTTGTCCTGCCAGTTTAATTTGTAACGTCGGGATGCCGGCACCTGCTTGCCGTTGCTTAAACAAAAGGTATAGTCATTATTATGTGGCTGTACTTTATGCACATGATGCAGGTTAATCAGCACCGAGCGGTGCACCTGAACAAATTGACCGGGCAAGCGCTGCAGCAGCTCTTTCATGGTTTCACGGATAATAAGGGTTTCGCTGAGGGTGTGAATACACATATAGTTGCCAGCAGCCTCTATCAGCAGTATGTCAATATCATCCAGTAGCAAGGTGGAGGCGCCGGTTTTAAAACTCAGCTTGTTGGGTGCTGCTGCCTGAGAAAGTGCTGCCGGCTTATCTAAAGCTGTGCGCGCATCCAGTAAGGTTTGCGCCAGGCGCTGGCGCGACACCGGTTTGAGTAAATAGGCAAAAGCAAAATGTTCATAAGCAGCAAAAGCGAATTGCTCATAGGCGGTGACTAAAATAAACAGTGGTCTTGCCAGCGATGAGCTTTTGCCGGAGCGCTGCAGAATGTCGATGCCCTTTATTCCCGGCATCTGAATGTCGAGAAAAACGATATCCAGATCAGGCCCGCCTTGCAGATACTGCAAAGTGTCGTCACCGTTATCAAAACACTGCACGATCTGCAGGTTAGGGTACACCGCCAGTTTGGCTTTTAAGTTACTGATAGCCAGGGGTTCATCGTCGGCAATAATGACTTTAAGGCTGTTGTGCATCAAGGGCCTCCATTGCAATGGTTAACTGGCTGAAAAAATCATTGCCGTTAAGGCTCAGCGTCAGGCTGGCCTGATTGGCGAACAGCAGCTGTAGCCGTTCGGCCAGATTAATCAAGTTCGCCGGTTGTTGCGGTTCAGGCCAGCCGGCATCGCCCGCTGCCCCTTGTTTTGCCAGTTTTACCAGCAACTGTTTGGCGCCAGCCTCAACCGTTATCTGCAGACAAACCGGCGTAGCCACTTCGGCTACTGCATAATGAATGGCGTTTTCGGCCAGTGGCTGTAATAGCAAAGGCGGAAATTGCAGCTGCAGCGGTGCTTTTAGCAACTGCCACTGCAACGTTAAACGTTCACCAAAACGAATTTGCTGAATAGCCAGATAGGCTTGCAGGGCGTCCAACTCTTGTTGCAGTGGAATAAATTCATCCTGCTGGTTCTTCAGGGTGTGACGTAAATACACCGAAAGATGCTGAATTAATTGCTCGGCGGCCGAGCCGTTACGCTGAACAATCAACGCATTTAACGCATTTAAGGTGTTAAACATAAAATGTGGGTTGAGCTGATAGCGCAGCACCTTAAGCCTGGCCTGACGCGCTTGCTGCGCTAACTGCTGTTGCTGTTGCACACTGGCATAATGTAGCTGGTTGGTTTTAATCAGCATAAACACCGCCAGCCAGCCGGCCAGAGGCAGCAGTACTAAAGAGAAAGCCTGCAGATATTTAAGGGGTGACGTTACCCCCAGCAACATATCGCTGGCGTGGTGCATAATCAGATATTGTCGCAATAGCACCATCGCCAGCCAAAGCGGCACCAAGTAGCACAGCAAACGCCGTAGCTGTGGCCACAGGGCCCGCCGCTGCTGTAGCTCATGCTGGCCCAGCAGGCCGGTCAGACCAAGGTTTATCAGTGTGATTAGGCTGTAAATCCAAAGATAGGGCCAGGTGGCTTCGTTTTGTAGCGGCACCAGCACGGCTAAATGGATAAATTTCACCAGCAGATAACTTAACCAGTACAACAAGTGCCAATACCAAAACCGATAACGCGGGCTGTTGTGCATCTGCGCCATCCTTAGCACGCTTGCCAGGGCAGTTGAATACTTACCGTAAAGCCCTGTGGGCTTGCGCCAACCTCCAGCCGGGCCAGCTCGCCAAAGTGTTGCAATAGCCGGTTGCGGATATTAGTAAGCCCGACACCGCCGCCACAGTGGTCGCTATTCAGCACCGAGCCCGGGCCATCGTCGCTGACGGTTAATTGCAGGCAATCTTGCTGGCGCTTACCGCCTATGGTGATCGTTGCGCCCTGTTTACGGGTGGCTACCGCATATTTAATGGCATTTTCTACCAGCGGTTGTAACAACAACGCCGGAATACGCTGTTGTTTCAGGCTGTCGTCTATTTGCCAGTTTACCTTTAGTTTGTTGCCAAAACGGGTTTTCTGCAGTTGCAGATAAGCATTAATGGCCTGTAATTCGTCGGCCAGTTGCACCAGGCTGTCAGGCGCTTTACTTAACGAGTAGCGTAAAAACGTCGCCAGTTGCTCTGACATGGTTTCCGCATCATCGTAGCGCTCTGCTTCAAGTAGCGCACAGACAGAATTGAGCGCGTTAAAGGTAAAATGAGGGTTGAGTTGATGGCTCAGTGCCTGCAGCTCTAATTGCTGCACTTTCTGGCTTAGGGCATGGGTTTGGGCCAGCCGCTGCAGTTGCTGCTGGTACACCAGCAAGGTGAGATAACAGGCCGCCCAGACAAAAAACGCCAGCACGGAGGTATCCAGATTGCCAATCAGCATACGCAGATCGACAATCTCTTTATCCCACATTAGCAACCAAAAGGCATTCTCTGCCGGGATATAGCAAGCCGCTAACAGCACGACACCAGGCAGCAATTGCCAGCTGCTAAAGGCTTGCTGCAGCAAACGCTGATAGGTCCAGACAATTAGGGCCCCGGTAAGGAGCATAGCCACCAGCTCGCTGGCTGCCATCATCGGCAGATACCGCCACTCATAAGGTTTCGTGTGCAGTATGGCATTGTGCCAGGAGCTTAATACGCCAAGCGAAAAAATCGCCAGCCAGTAATACAGGTTAAAACGCAGTAACGCGCCCAGGCTGACAGGCGGCATAGGTGTCTCCGGCATAATGTGGTGCGCCAAGTATAGGCCAGCTGTCTGTCTTTGCGGGTATCGGAGGATAACCGGATGGAAATACGGGGCAAATCTTCATAAAACTGCCATTTTTATCGCCAGGCTATCCGTTAAGCTGTCATGCGAATGTCATTTGATTTTTGCTGAGGTGAGGTTGCAACAGCAGGATGTTTTGCCAGAGCTGGCACAGCTTGAACAGCTGATTGCCGATGCGCCAGCGGCGCTGCGCGTAGAGGTATTAGCACAGGTGCCGCATATGAGCGGGAAACTACCGCTGTATGCATTGTCGCTTGGCAACCCGGACCCAAGGCTACCGGCTATGGTGCTGACGGGCGGCGTACATGGTCTGGAACGTATTGGTACTCAGGTAGTATTAGCTTACCTGCAAACCTTATTACAGCGCCTGCCGTGGGATATTACGCTGCGCCATGCGCTGCAACAGGGCTGTATTTATTTTCTGCCGTTAGTAAACCCTGCCGGTATGGCTAATGGCTGGCGGGCAAATGGCAACAGTGTCGATTTGATGCGCAATGCACCGGTTGAATGTAGTGAAAGGGCCGCCTGGCTGGTGGGTGGCCAGCGTATTAGCCGCATACTGCCGTGGCATCGCGGTCGGCAAGATAGAATGGAGCTGGAGAGTCAGGCGTTGGTCGATTTTATCCAGCGTGAGCTATTTGGCCGGCCGTTTTCACTGGCGCTGGATTGTCACTCAGGCTTTGGCCGCACTGACAGGATCTGGTTTCCTTATGCCAAAAGCCGGCAGCAACCCATTGCACATTTAGCTGAGATGGCAAGGCTACGGCAGTTGTTTTTACAGACTTACCCGCATCAGAACTATATTTTTGAGCCGCAGTCGCAGCATTACCTGTGTCATGGCGACCTGTGGGATTATTTGTACGATTTAGCGGTGCAGCACAATACGACGCTACTGCCGCTTACATTGGAAATGGGCTCGTGGAACTGGGTACGGAAAAACCCGTTTCAGCTGCTCTCCAGCCTGGGCATGTTTCATCCGGTTAAGCCGCATCGCGTCAGGCGGGTGCTGCGCAGCCACCTGATCTTAATTAATTTTTTAATTAACGCCGCGCTGTCGTACCGCAATTGGCTGCCACTTAGCCAGCCTGAAGTGTTGCTGCAAGAGGCGAGGGCCCTATGGTATTAGACCCTGTGGTATTAACCCAACACACACCCGTGTTACTGCTGCGTGGGCTAAGCCGGGAGCAGCGACATTGGGGGCGGCTGCGGCCTGTGTTGTCGTCAGCTCTGCCTAATCCGCTATTAAGCTTTGACTATGCTGGCTGCGGCGAGCTGTACCAACAGCATTCCGCTGCGGATATCGCGCTGCTGCGCCAGTCTGTACGCCAGCAACTGCAACAGTCGTCAGCCTTTACTGGTAAGGTGCATTTGGTGGCATTGTCGTTAGGTGGCATGCTGGCGCTGGACTGGGCACTACAGTATCCGCAAGAGGTCGCGTCTGTCGTGCTGATTAACAGCAGCGCGAGGCCGCTGTCACCGTTCTATCAGCGTTTACGCTGGCGCAACTATCCGGCGCTACTGGCCTTGCCTTGGCTAAGCTTGCCACTGCGTGAGCAGCTGATCTTGCAGCTCACTAGCCGTAAAGCCGGGCAAGATCCGCAGTTGGTAAAGTGTTGGATTGGGTATCAGCAGCAACGCCCGGTAAGCCGGGCCAATATGTTACGCCAGCTGTGGGCAGCCGCGCGGTTTCGTTTATCTGCACCGCCGGTTTGTCCGGCGCTGGTGTTAAGCAGTGCGGCAGATAGCTTGGTTAACCCAGGCTGCTCGTTAGCCTTAGCCGGTTATTTATGCGCAGAGCATCAGCAGCACAGTTGGGCCGGGCACGATATCGCCCTTGATGACCCAGATTGGTTAGCGGGCCAAATTGCCGGCTTTATTCAGCGTCAAGTTTAAGGTGTGGTTTACCGGCGACATAAGCCTGGCGAAACAGGGCAAAATAGGTAGCAAGTGCTTGTGCAGCCGCCGTATCGTCAGCTCGTTTTAGCACTTCGATGGCGACCTCTGCAGTGCATAGTTGATGCAAATGAGCAGCTTCGCGCAGCAAATAGGATGAGCCTTGCTCGCTTTGAATACCCAGCACCGGCAGCTTGTCCAGATAAGCACTTTTAAACATTTTTTTCGCTTCGCGCCAGGTACCGTCCAGCATAATGAACAGCGGCGTTTTACCGTTTTGTACGGCGTTAAGGTCAAGCGGGCTGTGAATACAGCGCGCAGGTTCAGCGTATTGGGTAGGAAACACCACTATAGGGGCGTAACGGGGATCACTTAATATCGCCAGCATGGCCGGATCGGGCCGGGTTCGATCCCAGACAAAGGCGTAATTGTCGCTAATTACATCGGCAATAATACGTCCGGTGTTACTGGGTTTGTAGCACTCACCGGTATACATAATAAAGCAAAACGCACTGTGGCTGTTTACTTGTGGTTTGGCAGCGCAAATACATTCAGTTTTGGGCAGCAGGCAGCTATCGCAGCGCTTTACCTTACTGCCCCGGGCGTTAAATACCCGGGTGGCCTTGGCCAGCTCAGTGGCGCGCAGCTGTAACACGGCATTGTGGTGGGAAGGCTTAGACGCGGTTGGAAGTAACGTGCTGTCTGACATAGTGAACATCTGCTGCAGGCGGCTAAAAGTCGGCTATTGTAACGGCTTTTATGCTAGACTGCGCGCTGATTTTTCGCCAGGAAACGTCTGTGTCTATTGCCCGTCAAGCTTCTGAAATTACCCTGCCGGCGCCGGATAAACGCTGGCCGACGGTATATGCGTTTTTGTGCAGTCATTTTGCCCGCATTAGCGCCGATATTTGGCGTGAGCGGGTTTTAGCCGGCAAAGTACATTGGTTTAACGGCGAGCCTATTACGCTGCAAACGCCTTTTTTGCCCGGTAAACGATTGTGTTACTACCGCGAGGTTGCCACTGAGCCGCTGATCCCTTTTGCGCATAAGATCCTATATCAGGATCAGCATATCCTGGTGGCCGATAAACCGCATTTTTTACCGGTAACGCCGGGTGGTGAATATGTTAATGAGTGCTTACTGGCGCGGTTAAAGCGCGATACCGGCATTGACGATATGGTGCCGGTGCACCGGCTGGATCGTGATACTGCCGGTTTGGTATTGTTTTCCATTAATGCCGCAAGTCGCGCCACCTATTACCAGCTGTTTCAGCAGGCGCAAATCATTAAGCATTATCAGGCGGTGGCAACGTTAAGCACTGAGGCCCAACAGGGTGCTTTGCCAAAACAGTGGCATGTAGCCAACCGGATTGAAAAAAGCCAGCCGCGGTTTATTAATGCTATCGTGCCGGGGCCGGTTAATGCTGTGTCTGATATTCATCTGATGGCACGGCATGACAAACTGGGCTTGTTTACGCTGACGCCGTACAGCGGCAAAACCCATCAGCTGCGACTACATATGTTTAGCCTGGGCATGCCGATTTTGCATGACAACTATTACCCCGAGCTAAAACCAAAGCAGGCCGCTGATTTTACTAAACCTTTGCAATTATTAGCACAGCGACTGTGTTTTACCGATCCGTTAAGCCACATCGAACGTGAGTTTTATAGCGAGCACAGTTTAATTCTGCCAATAACCTAGCATCTGTTGCATACATTATCAGTCTAAATTCAGCACAGAAAACCTGAGCATATTCAGGCAATCAGCGAAAACTCAACTATGCTAACTAAGGCGCAGCTTAGGCCTGTGCCATACCCGAAATTGCGTTAGCTTAGGATGAGTAAGTTTATGACCAGCCTGAAAAATTTGTCGGTTAAATTACAAATTGCCCTGCCTATTGTTCTGTTGGCTCTGCTGATTGCACTGGTGGGGGTTAAAAGCCTTATCACAGTAAACGGGGTGATAGCACAAACCGATATTGCCATTAATAACTTAACACCGGCAACCACTGCGGTGTTAAACGCCGACCGTGACTTGTACCAGGCAGAGCTGGCGATGCGTGAGTATGTGCTACTCAGTAGCCTGGGACGGCCTGTCGCAGAGGCCGAGCAGGAGTTTAATGACAATGTAGACCAGGCTCTGCAGCGGATGAAAAATGCCGCCAACTTGGTACGGCAACACAACGTTAGCGTAATGGCTGAAACCGAGTTTAACGCTGTGTTTAATAACTGGCTTAACCTGGCCAGACAAGCCATGCAATACGCCAGGCAAGGTGATCCGGCACAAGCCCGTACTGTGATAGAAGGGGCCGAAACGGCTGCTTTTGCAAGCCTGCGTGATGAATATAACGGCCTGGGCGAGCGAATTGATCAGCGCGCTGAGCAGCTGGGCAAAGCGCTGACAGCTTATGTTGAACAGCAAAAAACACTCACCATACTGCTGATGCTGATTGCGGTCGCTATTGCGATTGTCACAGTAGTGTTTAGCCCCAGCCTGATTGTTAAACCGCTTAATCAGCTAAAAGCCATGGTCAGTGAGCTGGCCAGCGTGGGAGGCGACCTGACCCGTCGCTTGCCAGTCAGTGGCAGTAATGAAATTGGCGATGTGGCAGTTAAAACCAATGAATTTATTAGTACATTGCAAAAAATGATTGGCGAAGTGCAGCAACAACTTGCAGAGCTGGAGCAGGCCGCTGCCAATATCGCGCAAAAAACTGAGCTCACCAGTAACAAAGCAGGTGAGCAAACCTCACACATTGAACAGGTACTCACTGCTATTCATCAGATGCAGCATGCGGTGCAGGAAATTGCCAGTAATGCATCACTAACCAATGGTGCTACAGAGGATGCAAACAAGGCGGCCGACAGCTCGGGGAAGGTGATCCGTCAGTCAATGCAGCAGATCAATGTACTGGCGAAGGACATATCGCAAGTGGTGAAAGCCATAAGCGACCTTGAAGTAGAAAGCCGAAATATTGTCTCAGTGCTGGAGGTGATAGGCGGCATTGCTGAGCAAACCAACTTGCTGGCACTGAATGCTGCGATAGAAGCAGCGCGCGCCGGTGATGCCGGTCGGGGTTTTGCTGTGGTCGCCGATGAGGTGCGTACGCTGGCATCACGCACCCAGCAGTCGACCAAAGATATTCATGACATGATTAACCGTTTGCAACATGGCGTGAGTCAGGCAGTGTCGGCAATGGATAACGCAAAAAACCAGGTGTCAGAAACCGAGCAGCACGCCTCTTCGGCCAGCAGCTATCTGGATAACATCGTCTCAGGTATTGCCAACATTAATGATATGGCCACGCAGATTGCAGCGGCCACTGAGCAGCAATCTACGGTAGCTGAGCATGTCAACCAAACCGTCCATGGTATTAGCCAAAATGCCAATGAGTTATCGGACTTAGCCCGTGATACGGGCAATGACGGTGTGCGGGTGCGTAAACTGGTGCAGCAGGTAAGTGCTCAGGTGGGGCGTTTTAAAGTCTAGTGTCAGGACGCAGTATAGCGCTGCAGTAACTTGTCTAACTGGTTGGCAAAGGCCTGCCGGTCGCTTTGGTTAAGCGGCGGTGGCCCACCGGTGTGCACGCCGCTGGAGCGCAGCGTATCCATAAAATCGCGCATGGTCAGCTTCTGTTTAATGGTATCAGTACTGTAGAGCTCGCCGCGCGGGTTAAGGGCAAAAGCGCCTTTGGCCAGTGCATCAGCGGCCAGCGGGATGTCGGCAGTAATGACCAAATCCCCAGCCTGGCAGCGGCGCACAATTTCGTTATCCGCCTCGTCAAAGCCGCTGGATACGGTAATAGCCGAAATAAACTTTGACGGTGGCACTCTGATCAGCTGATTAGCTACCAGCAGGGTACTGATCTGTTTGCGCTCGGCGGCGCGAAAAATGATGTCTTTGATCACCACCGGGCAGGCGTCGGCGTCAACGTAAATTTTCATGGTTTAGCACTCTCATGCTGATAGTGGTGATAAAAACGAATGTTGTCCGGGTAAGGAAAGATATCTTCAACTACCCCGTCGCGGATGTTTTGTTGTTTTTGCCGCCAGTAAGCGGCGTCAAGCAATTCTGGGTGTTTGCTAAACAGCAGCTGGCGAATGTCACTTTGTGGCGTAACAAAGGTGGCCATTTGCTCGGGGAATACATCTCCGGGCGCGGCACAGACAGTGCCTTCGGCAAACATAGCGTCTTCGTAGTTTTCTGTTTTCGGGAAGCTTCTGAAGTTTACGTCCAGTAAATACTGTACTTCGTCGTAATCGTAAAACACTACCCTTTTATGGCGCGTAACACCAAAGTTTTTCAGCAGCATATCACCGGGGAAAATATTGGCGGCGATCATCTGCTTAATGGCCTGACCATAATCGTCCATGATCTGGGCTTTTTCCTCCAGGGACGCTTGTTCAAGGTATAAATTCAGCGGGATCATGCGCCGCTCGATATATAAATGCTTAATAACTACTAAGTCATCTTCGAAACTGAGTGAGCCGCCGATGGCCTGCTGCAGCTCGTCTAACAATTCGGCTGAAAAACGGCTTTTTGGCAGCGCCACGTAAGAATATTCCAATGTATCGGCCATGCGGCCAACCCGGTCGTGCTTTTTAACCAATAAATAACGCGCTTTTACCGTGTCGCGGCCAAATTCTTTGCTGGGGGCAAATTTATCGCGGATCACTTTAAACACATACGGAAAGGAAGGCAGGGTAAACACCATCATCACCATGCCCCGGGTGCCGGGGGCGGCGACAAACTGATCGTTACTTTTATCCAGATGGCTTAAAAGCTCACGGTAAAACTCGGTTTTACCCTGTTTATGCAACCCGATGCTGGCATAAAGTTCTGCAAGGGTTTTATGTGGCAGCAGTTCGCGTAAAAAGTGTACCAGTGATGACGGCACTTGGGTCGCCACCATAAAATAAGCGCGGGAAAAGCCAAAAATGATGGTCATCTGTTTGGCGTCTGTTACCAGGGTGTCAATAAATAAGCCAGCTCCTTCGCGGTGCAAAATCGGGATAATAAAGGGCTGTTGGCCATCAGGCGTGACAGCACGGCCGACGATATAAGCAGCCTTATTGCGATAGAACACTGACTTTAAAATATCAAAGCGAATTTGATACACCGGATGGCGGCCATGGCTGGACTGCGCCATAAAGCTTTTTACGATTAAGCGGATATCACGGTCGAGGTTAATAAAAGGCGTAATAAAGCCAAAGCCGGAGACAATATTGCGAATGGTCTGTTTCAGACCATCCTGTGCCGGAAAGAAACTGTCATAAACGGATGCAATGGGTGCGGGTAAATGCTGTTTACTTAAAGTCGATTCGACAAAAATATTCTGATTATGGAAATACTTACGCTCGAACAGCTGACAAAAAACGGAGTTATAGAAGGTCTCTGCCAATTCGGCTTGCGGGTGAAACGCCAGAAACTCCATATAATGCTGCTTAACCTGCTGCCACAGGGCTTCATTTAAACACTGGGTGGGCAGCTCGCTAGCCAGATGGGCAATGGCCTCGGTGACCCGTTGATCGTAAAACGAGATGCGATCTGAGCTATCTTGCTGGAAGGCGCGCCAATCAGCCAGCTCAAAACGCTGCTTGGCTTTGGCCGTTATCGCCTGAAACAAGCTAAAGTGGCGGCGAAACCCTTTTAAAATAATCTCGGCAATTTGTTTTGCCTGGCTCATGCTGCTATCTGCTGTAAGGATATTGAGCTGACACTCTAATCAGGAATAGCATGAATTACCAGTACAGCGCGGGCAAATACCCGCGTTGTGTTGCTGTTGCTAACGATGTTACATCGCCGGTTGTAGCGCTGCGCCATAATCAAACAGGATGGCCAGCACTAATACGGCAGAAGAAGCCAGCATTAGCTTGATCATCAGTGGCAGGCAAAAACGGAACCAGTGGCCGTAGGGGATACCGGCGATACCAATAATGCCCATTAACACTGCATTGGTCGGCACGATCATATTTGAAAAACCATCACCAAACTGATACGCCAGCACCGCCACCTGACGTGGAATTTCCAGCAAATCTGCCAGTGGTACCATTAACGGCATAGTGACATAGGCCTGTCCGCTGCCAGAGGGAATAAAGAAATTCAGCAGGGTTTGAATCAGTAACATGCCAACTGCTGCGGCTTCCGCGCCAACGTAAGACAAGGGTAGTGACAAACCATGCACCAGGCTGTGCAGAATTTGGCCATCTTCCATCACCAGCGAAATACCGCGCGCGACACCGATTAACATTGCCGTGGTGGTCAGCTCCATGGCGCCGTCAATAAATTTTTGTGCGGCAATATCGGCCGAGATCTTGCCAATAACGGCGCTGAACAGGCCCCAACCAATAAAGCAGGCGCTTAGCTCGTACAAATACCAGCCATGTATTTTAATACCGTAGGCAACCAAGCCGATAGTGGTGACAAAACTGGCCAGGATCAGTTTGTGGTTAAGCGCCAAGGCCGGGTAGTTAACCTGTGCTTTGTCACCCAGCGGGCAGGGTAAGTCTGCCACCATCGAGTTGTTGGGGTTGGCATGCACTTTTTTCGCATAGCTCCACACATGATGAAAGCCAATCAGCACAAAAGGCACAAAAATGGCAAAACGCAGCCAGCTGCCAGACATCGGTGGCAAATCAGCAATTTGCTGAGCAATTAACACGGTAAAAGGGTTAAAAGCTGACACGCCGTAGCCAATACCATAACCCGCCACTGTCATGCCAACTGCCGTCATCGCATCCAGCCGCATCGCTTTACACAGTGCCACTAAAATCAGTACAAAAGGGATGTACTCGCCGGCGGTGCCAATAAAGCTCGATGCCATGGCAAAACAAAACACCACCATAAAGATCAGCATCTGTGGTTTATTGTTGTAACGCTCCAGCAGGCGGCCTATCAGCGCATCAACGGTGCCGGTAGCGCGGGCTATTGATAACACGCCACCTAAAATCATCACAAAGAAAATCACGTCCTGCGCGCTGGCAAAGGCTCGTGGAATGGCGGTAAGCAGCTGCCAGGGGCTTAAGTACTGGCGGTCTTCTACCAGGGCAAAGGTGCCGGGTACCACGGCACTGCGGCCATTGGCCAGAGTTTGTGTTTCAAAAAAGCCCTGCGGCACTATCCAGGTGGCGATCATCGCCAGTACCATCATGCTAAAAAGTAACGTCAGGGTGTGAGGCACCCGCATCCATTTCGTCATAACACTATCATTCCACTAGGTTGTTGTTACCGGTGACGCCGGTGTTGTTTTGGCGCGACAGTCTACCCCAGCTGTGGCAGCAGAACAAATTAGCGCTGCTATGGCCGGTTGTCGAAAAATATCTGTGCCCGGGGAGCTTCCTTGCTGTACAGCGCTGCTGCTAAAATAACCACCATTACGGCGCCTTGTCCTGTGGTGCATTATTACCTTGCTGTGGAGTCTTTATGCGTATGCTGTTTGCGATGTTCTCTGCCCTCTGGTTGTCTGCGCTACAGGCCTCGCCGGTGGTGCTGTTGGACGGCTTCGAACAGGAATCCGATTACTGGCGTCAGCTGGGAGACTGCAAAGCTTTACTGGGCATACCGCGCTCTGGTGAGCTGTCGCTGCGCTGTCAGGCTGGCAGCAGTGTATTGTTTAGCAAACAGGCGCATAGTGAAATGGGCGTGTTAGCGCTGTGGGCCAGACCTGACAGTATTGCTACCGCCTATCGTATTCAGGTGTTGGTGGCCGAGCAGCCCTCGTTAAATGCGTTATGGCAGCCGGTCGCACTGATTGAATACAATGGTGGCGATACCAGTTATCAGGCCCACCGCGTCTCTATTGATGAACCGGCTAAACGCTACTTGCGGCTTGATATCGAGGCGGTAAACGGTGCGGTAGATATTGACGATCTGCAGGTAGAGCGCATTTTACTGGCCACGGCGCTGCAAAAAAATGAGCAGCGTATTGTCAGCGGCATTTTAGATAAGCTGCGGGCTGATCAGAATATCGCGCTTCAAGCCGAGTCGTTTCGCACTCTGGGCGCTAACTATGCCGCCCAGCTGGATTTGCAGCGCCAGTACCTGGAGTATGCCAATGCGCTGCACTCAGGTATCGCTTTAGCCC
>JAANMY010000841.1_pt1 | contig 39494 bp, 40 predicted proteins | sample 7279691 | NCBI WGS metagenome assembly JAANMY01 (sample SAMN14094543, study PRJNA606508) | bioreactor metagenome | isolation source: A lab-scale SPAN reactor treating ammonium-rich wastewater day 388 | place: Ireland: Galway | collected 2018-02-07 | reverse complement strand
GGGGTTGATGAACTGCGGATACACGTCGGCGGCGTTGGGCAGGAGGCTCATGTCGAACGCCTCGAAGAAGCCCTCGGCGCGCAGCACGGCCGCAATGTTCTCGTTGCCCATGAAGATCGAGTAGGGCGAGCCGCCGGCGCCGGCCCGTACCCGGGCCACGAAGTCGCGCCCGAGCCCCACGTCCAGGGTCGGCTGGATGCCAGTGGCTGCCGCGAACCCGGGCATCAGGGTGCTCTCCCAGAACTGCGCCCAGAGGCCGCCGTAGGTCGGCACCACGAGGGTAGATTGCGCCGCGGCGGCGCGCGGCAGGGCAAGCACGGCCGAGGACGCGGCGGCTGCAGCCAGTAGGTCACGGCGTGTGAGTGTCATCAAGCAGTCCCCCCAGGTTACGGGCCGGCCCTGCGCCCGGGGCGGGCGCCACGGACCAGTCGGTGCAACGCTCGCACCATTCAACCGGGCGGTCAAAAGATTTTTGCGTATTCCAATACTGAAATCCGGGTTAGTCTGCCGTGACGGAGGACAGGACCGATGCAGGAACCCGCCCGGGACGCACCCGAAAGCCGAAGCCTCGCCGCCCAGATCGCCGATGCCCTGCGCGACGAGATCGTGCAGGGAAGCTTGTCGGTGGCCGAGCGACTGCCTTCGGAATTGGAGCTTGCCGGGCGCTTCGGGGTCTCGGTCGCGACCGTCCGCGAGGCGCTGAAGATCCTGGCCGCAAAGAAGCTCATCCGCTCCAAGCGCGGCCCGAAGGGCGGCGTCTTCGTCAACGCGCCGTCGCTGGCGCTGGCGGGCGAGATGGTGCAGGACATGATGGCTTGGTTCGTGGGCCTGGGCGTCATCGACCTGGCGGACATCGTCGAGTCGCGGCTGCTGCTGGGGCGCGTGTGCGTTCGGCTGGCGGCCGAGCGTGCCAGCAAGCAGGAGATTGACGCCATCGCGGCAACGCTCGCCCCGTTCGGCCGCGACGGGATTACCGACGAGGAGTTCTGCCGGCTGGACGTGGCCTTCCACCATGCCATCGCGGCGGCGACGGGCAACAACGAGCTGCACTTCATCATGCTGATGGTGAACGACTCGCTGATCCCCGCGACCAACATGATCGCCGTCCGCTACCGCGAACGCGAGCGCGTGGTCGGTTTCCACGCGCGCATCCTTGCCGCGCTGCGCCGGCGCGACGCGACAGAGGCAGTGGCGGCCTTCGAGGGGCTGATCGCCTATCTTTCGGAGGTCTACGACCGCGCGCTCGAGGGCCGCCGCGAGCCTGTCGGGGGCGTGACAAGGGAATGACCGGACTGTTCGCACTCGGCCTGCGGATGGAGGAGGGCCACCGCGCTGACGGCGCGGTGCTGCTGCGCTGCTCGGTGCCGCTGCCCGGCGGACTTCCCGAGATCATGGATCGGCTGCGCCACTGGGTTGACACCGCCCCCGGACGGACGCTCCTGACCGAGGCGGAGGCCACGCGCGCCATCGGCTACGCCGAGGCACTGGCCGCAGCGGAGGCACTGGCCGGGCAGCTGCGGTACGGGCTCGGCCTGTCACCCGGCGCGACGGTGGCATCCCTGGTCCCGGCGGGCATCGACGCGCTGGTGCTGCGGCTGGCCTGCCTGGTGGCAGGCCTCGTCCACGTCACGCTGCCACCGCAACCCTTCGCGGCCGGAGCCGACACGCCCTCGGCCCGGGCGGTGCTGTCGATCGCCAGGCCCGCGGCACTGTTCCTGCCTGCCGGCCACCCTGCCGCGGGCCACCCCGCGGCCCTGTTGCTGGCCCCGATGGTGGCGCTGGCCCGCGGCGGCGACCTCCCGTCCTTGCCACCGGCTGCCGCCGCACCGCGCGATCTCACCGCACTGTTCTTCACCTCGGGCAGCACCGGCACCGCCAAAGCCGTCCGCATCACGCGCGGAATGATCGCCTCCTGCCAGGGGGCGGTGGCCGCGATGTGGCCGTTCCTTGCCGCCACGCCGCCGGTGCTGGTGGACTGGCTGCCCTGGCATCATGTCTTCGGCGGGCTGGACAACCTGTTCAAGATCATCTGGCACGGCGGCACTCTGCATGTCGATCGGCCGCCCGCGGCCGGCGATCCGGGCGCGACGCTGCGGCTGATGGCGACGGTGCGCCCGACGCTACACATCGCGGTGCCGCTGGCGCTTCGCCATCTGCTCGCGGCCGCAGCTGCCGACCCCTCGGCAACTGCGCGGGCGACCGAGCGCCTCGACGCGTTGTTCTTCGCTGGCGCCGGGATCGACGCGGCGCTGTGGGACGGGCTGCGCGCTCTCCGCGACCGTGCGGGCCGCTTCGGCATCCTGTCGGGCTACGGGGCGACCGAGGCTGCCTCCACCATCTGTCTGTCGCCGGCGCCGCTGGAACGGCCAGGCGAACTTGGCTGCCCGCTTCCGGGCCACGAGGTAGCCCTCGTCACCGCCGAAGGGCGGGCCGAGGTCTGCGTATCCGGCCCCAACCTCGCCCCCGGTTACCTTACCGCCGCGGGCCCCGCCCCGCTTGACCGCGACAGCGCGGGGTTCTGGCGCACGGGCGACGCGGCGGTTCTGCGCACGCGCGCTGACGGGCGGCGCGTCCTTGCCTTCGACGGTCGGATTGCCGAGGATTTCAAGCTGCAAAGCGGGGTGCGGGTGCGCGCGGGGGCACTGCGCGCGGCACTCCTGGCTGCTTGCAGCCCGCATCTGACCGACATCGTGGTCGAGGGCGAGAACCGCCCGGACCTTGTGGCGCTGGTATTCCCGCCCGGGCTGGCGCAGGCAACCCACGCCGCCGTGTCGGAGGCTCTGGGCAGGTGGAACGCCGCCAATCCCGGAAGCTCGACCGCCATCGTCCGGTTCGGGGTCGCCGCGGAGGCGCCCGACCGCGGCCGAGGGGAGCTGTCAGACAAGGGCCAGATCGTGCAGTCCCGCTTCCTGCGCAACCATGCCGGCGCCTTCGCCGCACTGCGCGCCGACGGCGGAACGGTGCCGGGGGACGTGCCGGCCCGGGACAAGCCTTCCCGTCCCGCTCCGCCCACCGACGCCGCACCCCAGACCCATCCCCGACCGGAGACCGACCGCATGCACGAGGACCCGCTGCTGTATGTGAAGGATGCTGACGACGCCTTCGTCACGATCACGCTCAACCGCCCCGAGAAGATGAACGCGATCGACGCCGCCCTGGGCGACGCGATCGAGGCCGCAATCCGGCGCGCCGAGGCCGACCCGGGCGTGCGCGCGGTGATCCTGACCGGCGCGGGGCGGGCGTTCTCGGCCGGGTTCGATCTGCAGGGCGAGGATTTCGAGATGGATGCCGAGGGCTGGCGCCGTGACATCGGCGCCAACATGCGCCGCTTCCGCGCCATCTGGGAGGCCGAGATTCCAGTGATCGCTGCGGTCAACGGATGGGCTCTGGCCGGCGGGCTGGAGCTGATGCTGTGCTGCGACCTCGCCATCGCTGCCGAGAGTGCACGCTTCGGCGAGCCCGAGGTGCGCCACGTCTCTGCCCCGCCGACACTGATGCTTCCCTGGACGGTGCCGATGCGGCACGCGCGCTGGCTGATGTACACCGGCGACACCATCGACGCCGCCGAGGCGTTGCGCATCCACCTCGTGAACCGGGTTGTGCCCGACGACCGCCTGCGCGCCGAGGCCGAGCGCGTCGCCCGCAAATGCGCCCGGATGCCGGGCGCTGCGATCAAGTTCGCCAAGGCAGCACTGAACCACATGCAGGAGACGGCCGGGCTGCCGTCGTCCTGGACCTACAACCGCGAGACGACGGCGATGCTGCATGCCTCCGAGGAGGGCCGCCGCTGGATGGGTCTGCTGAAGGGGCGCAGCCTGCGCGAGTTCCTCGACATCCGGGAAAGGCCCTTCCGCGACCTCGACTGACACGCGCTGCACGGCGACGCCGGCGGGACCGCCGCCGCCCCGGGGCTCATGCCGCCGGGGAGGCGCGCAGGCGCAGGCCAGTGGCAGGGTCGAACAGCATCGCCTGACCCGGGTCGAACCCCAGCCCGACCCGGTCGCCGCGCCGTGGGATCTGCTCGACGCGGTGCTCGACGACCAGCTTCTCGCCACCCTGCGCCAGCACATGGACATAGGTCACGCCGCCCAGCGCCTCGGTCATCTCCACCACGTGGCTGTCGCCGGGAATCAGGCGCAGGTGCTGGGGCCGCAGCCCAACTGTCGCCGGCGCGCCCCCGGCAAGCGTGGCTGGCAGCGGGATGCCCAGCGGGCTGGCCGAGAGGCCGGGCGCGCCAATGCCGTCGCCTTGCCGACGGCCGGCGAGGAAGTTCATCGCCGGCGATCCCAGGAAACCCGCGACAAACCGGTTGTCGGGGTCGCGGTAGAGGTCCAGAGGCCGGCCGGACTGTTCGACGCGCCCCGCCCGGAGGACGACGATCCGGTCGGCCAGTGTCATCGCCTCGACCTGGTCGTGGGTGACGTAGATCATCGTCGCGCCAAGCTGACGGTGCATGCGCGCGATCTCAACCCGCATCTCGACCCTGAGTTCGGCATCGAGGTTCGACAGCGGCTCGTCGAACAGGAAGACCTCCGGCCCCCGCACCATTGCCCGCCCGATCGCCACCCTCTGGCGCTGGCCGCCCGACAGCGCGTCAACGCCGGCTTCGTGCAGGTGGTGGATGCACACACGGTGCGTCTGCGCGTGTTCGAGCGCGGCGCGGGTGAGACCCTGGCCTGCGGCACCGGCGCCTGCGCGGCGGCGGTTGCCGGCATCCTGCGCGGCCTGCTGGAGTCGCCGGTGCGGGTGCATACGCGCGGTGGCGAGCTCGAGATCGCCTGGGCGGGGCCGGGCACGCCGGTGCTGATGACCGGGCCGGCGGTCACCGTGTTCGAAGGCGAGATGGAGCTCGACTGAAACCTTCGCCTGAAAGGCCCAAATGAAGCAGCGAATCAACCGCGCGGGGCGCTTGACGCCCCGCCAGGAGTCCATGGAATGAATGCCGAAGATGTCGCGCTCTACCTGCGCACGCACCCCGATTTTCTCAACGAACACCACGAGCTGTTCACCCAGCTCACCGTGCCTCACCCGCAGCATGGCGGCCAGGCGATCTCGCTTGCCGAGCGTCAGCTCCATGCCCTGCGCGACAAGATCCGTCAGCTCGAGGTCAAGCTCGCCGAGCTGATCCGCTTCGGCGAGGAAAACGACGACATCAGCACCAAGGTGCATCGGCTGTCGATCGCGCTGCTCGAGGCGGGCAGCGTCGATTCGGTGCGCCAGGCCCTGGTCGACGGCCTGCACGACGATTTCGCCGTGCCGCACGTCGGCCTCAAGCTGTGGGGCGTGGCGGCCACCGCTGATGCGAACGGGGTGGCCTATCCCGACGCATTCGGGGTCAGCGAAGCGGCGCGCCGGCATGTCGAGACCCTGCGCCACCCGTATTGCGGCGCGCCCGAGAGCATCGAGGTGGCGAGCTGGTTCGGCGAGGCGGCGCCGCACATCCGCTCGCTGGCGCTGATGCCGCTGCGTGACCAGGGAACGTGCTTCGGCCTGCTCGCGTTGGGCAGCGCCGAGGGCGAGCGCTTCTATCCCGAGATGGGCACGCTGTACCTCGCGCGCATCGCCGACCTCGCCGCGGCCGCGCTGGCTGCGCGCGCGCGCTGACCTGCCGCCACCCGATCGACCGATGCCGCCAGTACTCGACCCCACCGCTCCGCTGCCGGCGGACTGCGAAGCCTGGCTCGACTGGCTCGCCACCCAGCGCCGTGCCTCTCCGCTCACCCTCAAGGCGTATCGCGCCGGGCTGCATGCGCTGCTGCGCCTGGCCGACGGGCGGCCGGTGGTCGAGCTGGAAGTGCAGGACATCCGCCGCTTCGTCGCCCGCCTGCATGGCGAAGGCCTGCAGGGGCGGTCGATCGCCCGCCACCTGTCGTCCTGGCGCGGACTGTTCCGCTGGCTGATCCGCCAGCATGGTGCGCGCGCCAATCCTGCGCTCGGCGTGCGCCCGCCCAAGTCGCCGTCCGTCCTGCCGCGCGTGCTGTCGCCGGAGCAGGCCAACGCGCTGCTCGATCCAGAAGCGCAAAGTCTGCTCGAAACGCGCGATATTGCGATATTCGAGCTTTTCTACTCGTCGGGATTGCGTGTGTCGGAGGTCGCCGGCCTCGACCTCGACGGCGGCCTGGACCTGACCGAAGGCATGGTCACGGTGGCCGGCAAGCGCAATCGCAGCCGCAGCGTGCCGGTCGGCAGCCATGCGACGACCGCGCTCGCAGCCTGGCTGGCGGTGCGCAGCCAGATCGCCCGGCCGGGCGAGCGTGCGCTCTTCGTCACCCGCAGCGGCGGCCGCCTGAGCGCGGGCGGCATCGCCAGCCGGCTCGGGCACCGCGCTCGCCTTCTGGGACTTGGGGTTCACGTCCATCCGCACATGCTGCGCCACAGCTTTGCGAGCCACCTGCTGCAATCCAGCGGTGATCTGCGCGCGGTGCAGGAGCTGCTCGGCCACGCCAGCATCCGCAGCACGCAGATCTACACTCATCTCGACTTCCAGCACCTGGCGAAGGTGTACGACGCTGCCCATCCACGGGCGCGAAAATAGATCGTGTTGTGTGAGAAATTTCCCCATCTTGGGGACTCGCGATGCCAGATTTTTATCGGCTCAGCTATGCTAATCGCCTCTTAGCAAACGATAAATATCTAAATAACGCCGCTAGCTCGCAGAACTGCTTGAGTCGGGTGAGGCGCGACTGGAATCGCATGTCCCCAACAGTTCATCCCCCCTCTCCGCCGGGCGCACCGGCGGCCGGTCCCGACGAGCAGCCGTCTGCCCATCGCGTGCTCAAGTCGGTCGCGCTGCTCCTTGCCCGCCACGAAATCCGCAGCCTGCGGCGCTGGTTCGACGACTTCGACCGCGACATCCTGCTGCCGATCCTGCTCGGCGAAATTGCCCTGCACAACATCGGCGCGCTGCAGAACGGCGTTGCCCGGCGCGCCGGTACCCGGATTGCCAAGGCCTTGCCTGCGAATGCCGAGGCCTCGGCGGCCCTCAGCAGCAACCTCAAGCCCTGTAACGCCTACTCCATCGCGGCGGCCACCGGGCTGCCGCGCGAAACCGTGCGGCGCAAGATCGTGCGCCTGGTCGAACTCGGCTGGATCCATCGCCTCGACAACGGCCATCTGTTCATCACCGATGAGGCGCTGGAACAGTTCGGCACGATGCTGAGCTCGCGCGCCCTGGCCGAACTGCTGGAGACCGCAGATCACGCTCGTCGGCTCCTGGGTGACGACAGGCAATGATCAGGTGCCTTCTGTCGCCGGGCAGAAGGTAGTGGGTTCAGCAGGTGTTTGCCGTGGGACGCCGCCAGCCGGTCAGCGTGACTGCGCGGGCGGACGGTAATCGGGATTGGCGCCGGGCTCGGCGACGAACATCGCCGCGGTGAACAGGCCGAGCGCGAGCACCAGCAGCACGAAGTAGCGAAGCTGCGCACGCGGGCCGGGCAGGCGGCGGCGCGCGCTGTAGTACATCGCGCGCATGTAGAGCGCGCCCATTGCGGCCATCGCCAGCAGGGCGGCACCGAGCAGGCGCGATGCGGTCGGGCTGAACTGGCGCCCGATCGATGGATCCCAGCGGTCGGGCATGAAAAAGCCCGGCGCCTGGGTCAGCAGATACAGCCCGCCGATCAGGCACAGGGTCAGCATCACCACCTGCAGCGAGCGCATGGTGGGGCTGCGCTCAGGCGCCGAACAGGTCGCCAGCGCGCGGTGGCGTCAGCCCGAAGTGCTGCCAGATCGAATGCGTGGCCATGCGCCCGCGCGGCGTGCGCTGCAGGTAGCCCTGCTGGATCAGGTAGGGCTCGATGACGTCCTCGATGGTGTCGGTGGATTCGCCGATCGCCGCCGCGATGTTGTCGAGGCCGACCGGGCCGCCGCCGAACTTTTCCAGCATCGCCCCCAGCAGCTTGCGGTCCATCAGGTCGAGGCCGAGCGTGTCCACGTCGAGCATCTTCAGTGCGGCGTCGGCCACCGCGGTGGTGATGTGGCCGCCGGCCTTGACCTCGGCGTAGTCGCGCACCCGGCGCAGCAGGCGGTTGGCGATGCGCGGCGTGCCGCGTGCGCGGCGGGCGATCTCGAGTGCGCCGCTGTCGTCGATCTCGACGTTGAGCAGGCGCGCCGAGCGGCTGACGATGAAGGCGAGCTCGTCTGCGGTGTAGAACTCCAGCCGCGACACGATCCCGAAGCGGTCGCGCAGCGGGTTGGTGAGCATGCCGGCGCGGGTGGTGGCGCCGACCAGCGTGAACGGCGGCAGGTCGAGCTTGACCGAGCGCGCCGCCGGGCCCTCGCCGATCATGATGTCGATCTGGAAGTCTTCCAGCGCGGGGTAGAGGATCTCCTCCACCACCGGCGACAGGCGGTGGATCTCGTCGATGAACAGCACGTCGTGCGGCTCGAGGTTGGTGAGCAGCGCGGCGAGGTCGCCGGCGCGCTCGAGCACCGGGCCGGAGGTCTGGCGCATGTTCACACCCATCTCGGCGGCGACGATGTGGGCGAGCGTGGTCTTGCCCAGGCCGGGCGGGCCGAACAGCAGCACGTGGTCGAGCGCCTCGTTGCGGTTGCGCGCGGCCTGGATGAAGATCTCGAGCTGCTCGCGGATCTTTACCTGGCCGACGTATTCGGCGAGGCGCTTGGGGCGCAGCGCGCGCTCGATCGCGTCTTCCTGGCGGTCGGCGGGCTGGGCGGAGATCAGGCGCTCGGCGGGGGCGGCGCGCAGCTTGTCGGTTTCGATCATGGTGGCAGCTTAGCCCTTCGAGAGCAGCTTCAGCGCCTGGCGGATGCCGTCGGACACGCCGACGTCCTCGGCCAGGCCCTTCATCGCGCCGAGCGCCTCGCGCTCGTTGTAGCCCAGCGCCAGCAGCGCGTTGAGGATGTCGCTCTTCGCGTCGGGGGGCGCGCCGGGCGCGGCGGCGAGCCTGGCCCCGGCCACGCTGGGCAGCGCCTTGCCGAGCTTGTCGCGCAGCTCGAGCAGCAGGCGTTCGGCGGTCTTCTTGCCGATGCCGGGGATCTTCACCAGGCGCCCGCTCTCCTGCAATGCGATGGCCTGCGCGAGGTCGTTGACCGACAGCCCGGACAGCACCGCCAGCGCCATGCGCGCGCCGATGCCGGAGACCTTGAGCAGCTGGCGGAAGGCGGCGCGCTCCTCGTCGGTGGCGAAGCCGAACAGGAAGTGGCCGTCCTCGCGCACCACGTGGTGGGTGTGCAGGCTTACCGCGCCGCCGGTGGCGGGCAGGTTGTAGAAGGTGCTCATCGGCACGTCGATCTCGTAGCCGACGCCGTGCACATCGACGAGGAGCTGCGGCGGGTTCTTTTCCAGCAGGGTGCCGGTGATGCGTCCGATCATGGAAGGGCTTCGGTGGAGGAGCTTCGGAAAAATGCCAGCGCGGGCGCGATGCGCAAGTCTATCAGGGCTCGACCGCGCTGCTGCGCAGAAGTGGGGTTTCATACAGTTTGCTGCGCCTGCAGGCCTCGGTTCGGGCGCTTGGCCGCCTTCTCACGCTAGAATCCGGCGGTTTCGCCGCGCGCGTCCCGCCCGATGGGGCGAACCCCAACAACGAGGAGACCCCGAATGCAGTCGATGAAGAAGCTCGCCGTCGCCGTGGCGCTGTGCAGCGCGGCCACCGTCCACGCCGCCGACATCAAGGTCGGCATCGCGCTCGACATTTCCGGCCCGTTCTCGGCGCTCGGCGCCGAGGCGCGCGATGGCTTCGAGCTCGCGATCGACAAGCTCGGCAGCAAGCTCGGCGGCCAGCCGGCAGAATTCATCCGCACCGACTTCGGCGGCAACCCGGAACAGGCCAACCAGCTCGTCGCCCGCTATCTGCAGCGCGACGGCATCCACTTCTTCACCGGCCCGATCGGCTCCAACGCCGCGTTGGCCGTCGGCCCCGCGCTGTTCGCCGCCAAGGTGCCCTATCTTTCGGCCAACCCGGGTCCGAGCGCCTACGCCGGCGAGAAGTGCAATCCTTATTTCTTCGCCCAGTACCAGAACGACACCTACGACGAGGCCGCCGGCAAGGTCGCCAACGAGAAGGGCTACCAGAACGTGGTGCTGATCGCACCCAACTACCCGGCGGGCAAGGACCACCTCAACGGTTTCAAGCGCCTGTACAAGGGCGGCGTCAAGGACGAGATCTACACCAAGCTCGGCCAGATCGACTACGCCGCCGAGATCGCGCAGGTCCGCGCCGCCAAGCCGGACGCGGTGTTCTTCTTCCTGCCCGGCGCGATGGGGATCAACTTCGTCAAGCAATACGTCGGCGGCGGCCTCAAGGACATCCCGCTGATCGCGCCCGGCTTCTCGGCCGACGAGGACGTGATCCAGGCGGTGGGCGAGCCGATGCTCGGCGTGCTCAACACCGCGCACTGGACGCACGACCTGCAGGTGCCGGCCAACGTCGAGTTCGTGGCTGCCTTCCGCCAGAAGTACGATGGCCGCTACCCTTCGGTGTATGCGGCAATGGCCTACGACACGCTGATGGCGATGGACGCCGCGGTGCGCGACGCCGGCGGCAAGGTCGAGGACCGCGAGGCGGTGCTGAAGGCGCTGAAGAACCCGAGCTTCAAGTCGGTGCGCGGCGAATTCAAGTACGGGGCGAACAACTTCCCGGTGCAGAACTATTACCTGCGCGAAGTCGGCAAGGACGCCGCAGGCCGCATCACCAACAAGCTGGTCGGCACCACGCTCGAGCAGCACCAGGACGCCTACGTGGGCGCGTGCAAGATGTGAGGATTGCGCCACAGCGGATGAGGCCCCTGTAGGCGCGACGCAAGTCGCGATCCACCGCATGAACGGCCGCTTCGCGATCTGAATGCTCCCGCGGGGCGCGACGTTTCACTGAAATCCGATGGATGCCATCTTCGTCTTCGAGCAACTGCTCAACGGCCTCGGCTACGGCCTGATGCTGTTCCTGATCGCCGCCGGGCTCACGCTCGTGTTCGGCATCATGGACACCATGAACCTCGCCCATGGCTCGCTGTACATGGCCGGGGCCTATGTGGCGGCGCGCGTGCACGAGGCGAGCGGCTCGTTCGCGCTCGCGGTGGCGGTCGCGGTGGGCGCCACGGTGGCGGTCGCCGTTGTGCTCGAGTTCGTCATCATCCGCCGCCTGTACCGGCGCGACCACCTCGTCCAGGTGCTCGCCACCTTCGGCATCATCCTGATCGCCGACGACGCGGTGAAGGCGATCTGGGGCGTGGCGCCGCTGCTGGCGTCGACGCCGGCCGCGCTCGCCGGGCCGGTGCAACTGGTCGAGGGCCTGCCCTATCCGGCCTACCGCCTGCTGCTGATCGGCGCCGGGCTGACGGTGGGACTCGGGCTGTACCTGCTGGTCAACAACACCCGCATCGGCATGCTGGTGCGGGCCGGGGCCTCGAACCGGCAGATGGCCGAGTTCATGGGCGTGCGCGTGGGCGCGGTGTTCGCCTTCGTGTTCGCGCTCGGCGCCGGGCTGGCGGCGCTCGCCGGCGCGCTGATGGCGCCGATCAGCTCGGTGCAGATCGGCATGGGCGAGGCGATCCTGATTCCGGCGCTGGTGGTGATCGTGATCGGTGGCATCGGCTCGGTGCGTGGCGCCTTCGTCGCCGCGCTGCTGGTCGGGCTGGTGGATACCGCGGGGCGCGCCTTTCTGCCGCCGGCGCTGCGCGCGGTGCTGCCGCCTTCGGTGGCGGCCGACCTCGGCCCGGCGCTGGCGGGGATCGCGATGTACCTGCTGATGGCGGCGGTGCTGACGCTCAAGCCCGCCGGCCTGTTCCCGGCGCGCGGGTGAGGGCGGGCATGCAAGAACGGTTCCCGGGATTGGCGCGGCGCCTGCCCTGGGTCGTGTTGATCCTGCTGGCGGGGTTTCCGCTCGTTGCGCCCGCGCTCGGCCTGGACTACTACGTCGGCTTCGTGCGCCGGGTGCTGATCGTGGCGATCGCCGCCACCAGCCTCAACTTCATCCTCGGCTACGGCGGCATGGCGGCGTTGGGGCACGCGGGCTTCATCGGCGTCGGCGCCTATACCGTGGTGGCGCTGGTCGAGGCCGGGTTCGTGTCGGCCTGGCTGGCGTGGGGGAGCGCGGCGGTGGTCGCCGGCCTGGTTGCGGTGGCGATCGGTGCGGTGTCGCTGCGCACGCGCGGGGTGTACTTCATCATGATCACGCTCGCCTTCGCGCAGATGCTGTACTACCTGGCGGTGTCGCTGCGCACGTATGGCGGCGACGACGGCTACGGGCTATACACGCCGCTGGCGCTGGGCGCGTGGTTGGACGGCGCACATCCGCAGGTCTTCTACTGGGTGGTGCTGGCGATCGCGGCGGGGGTGTTCGCGCTCTTCAGCCGGGTCGCGCATTCGCGCTACGGCCATGCGCTGCGCGGAATCCGCGACAACGAGACGCGCATGGTGGCGCTCGGCTACCCGGTGTATCGCTTGAAGCTTGCCGGCTTCGTCGCCGCGGGCGCGGTGGCCGGGCTCGCCGGCGGCTTGCTCGCCAGCCACAACGCCTTCGTCAGTCCGTCGGCGATGCACTGGACGCAGTCGGCGCTGCTGCTGGTGATGGTGATGCTCGGCGGCGCTGGCCGGCGCTGGGGCGCACCGCTCGGGGTGGCGCTGTGGCTGACGCTGGAAGAGGTGCTGAAGATGTACACCGACTACTGGCACTGGCCGCTCGGGCTGCTGTTGCTGCTGGTGGTGTTCCACGCGCCGCAGGGCGTGGCGGCGCTGTTCGAGCGGCGCGGCGAGCAGGGGGCGGCGCGGTGATGGGCGGCCCGATCGCACACGCCCCCGTCGTGGGCGGCGCCACGACGCCGGAGGCGGCGCGATGAGCCTGTTCAGGGCCGAGGGCCTGGTCAAGCGCTTCGGCGGCCTGCTCGCCACCGACCATGTCGAGCTCGCGGTCGAGGCGGGCGAGGTCCATGCGCTGATCGGTCCCAACGGCGCGGGCAAATCCACCCTGGTCAACCTGATCTCCGGGCTGTTGCCGGCCGATGCCGGGCGCATCGTGCTCGACGGCACCGAGCTGACGACGCTGGCGGCGCATCAGCGCAGCCGCCATGGACTGGCGCGCTGCTTCCAGATCACCAGCGTGTTCCGCAACGATTCGGTGCGCGACAACCTGGTGCTGGCGGTGCAGGCGCATGCCGGGTCGAGCTTTCGCTGCCTGGCGCGGCGCGATGCCGAACAGGCCCTGCAGCAGCGTGCCGAGGCGCTGGCGCAGCGCGTGGGGCTCGCCGATGTGCTCGAGCGCAACGCCGGCACCCTGGCGCATGGCGTGCAGAAGCGGCTCGACGTGGCGCTTGCGCTCGCCTCGCAGCCGAAGCTGCTGCTGCTCGACGAGCCGATGGCCGGCATGGGGCCGGAGGACTCGCAGCAGATGGTGGCGCTGATCCGCAGCTTGCGCAGCGAGATGGCGATCCTGCTCATCGAGCACGACATGGACGCGGTGTTCCAGCTCGCCGACCGCATCTCGGTGCTGGTGTATGGAAAGGTGCTGACCTCGGGCGATGCCGCGCATGTGAAGGGGCACGCGGAGGTGCAGTCGGTGTATCTGGGCACGGAGGCTGGGGCGTGAGCCCGATGCCGCTGCTGCGCTGCCGCGGCCTCGAGGCTGGCTATGGCGCGAGCCAGGTCTTGTTCGGGCTCGATTTCGACATCCAGCCGGGCGAGGTGGTGGCGCTGCTCGGCCGCAACGGCATGGGCAAGAGCACGACCATCAAGGCCATCGTCGGTGGTTTGCGTGCGCAGCACGGCGAGATCCATTTCGATGGCCGTGCCATCCACGGTGCGCGTGCCGACCAGATCGCGCGGCTGGGCGTGGCGCTCGTGCCCGAGGGCCGGCAGTGCTTTCCCAACCTCACGGTGCGCGAGCACCTGGTCGCCTTCGCCGACCACCGCAACGGCGCGGCCGAGCCGTGGACGCTGGCGCGGCTGTATGCGCTGTTCCCGCGCCTGGCCGAGCGTGCCGGCCACATGGGCAATCAGCTTTCGGGCGGCGAGCAGCAGATGCTGGCGATTGCGCGCGCGCTATCGACCAACCCGCGCCTGCTGATCCTGGACGAAGCCACCGAGGGCCTCGCCCCGGTGATCCGCGACGAGATCTGGCGCTGCCTCGCGCTGCTCAAGGCCCAGGGCCAGACCACGCTGGTGGTCGACAAGTACATCGAGAAGCTGCTGCCGCTGGCCGACCGCAACCTCATCCTCGAGCGCGGGCGAATCGCCTGGCAGGGCACATCGGCCGAGCTGGATGCCCGTCGCGAGCTGTGGGCGCGTTACCTCGGCGTGTGAAGGGCTTCAGAAAAACGCCAGCACGCCAGCAAGTAGGACGCCATGCACCAGCGCGGCGACGATGGTGCGCTTGATCGCCGGCGCCAGTTCGCCGGGTTGCGACGCGTATTCGAGCAGGTCGCGGCCGGCCGGGAAGGACAGCGCCACGGTCATCGCGGCGGCAGCGGACTTCTGCGGCAGCCACTCGATGGCGACCATGGCGATCAGCCACGCGTAGGCGGCGATCGCGATCAGCAGGTAGCCCCACTTGGCCACCTGCGGGCCGAGGCGCACGACCAGCGTGCGCTTGCCGCTCGCCGCGTCGCCGTCGTGGTCGGGGAACTGGTTGATGAACAGCAGGTTCGCCACCAGCAAGGCATACGACAGCCCGGCCGCCACCGGCAGCAGGTCGAAGGCGCCGCGCTGCACGTAGTCGGCACCCATCACCACCAGCAGCCAGCACGCGGCGATGACGAGTTCGCCGCCGCCGCGGCTGACCAGCTTGAGGGGCGGTGCCGAATAGGCCCAGCCCAGCACCAGCCCGGCGATGCCGATCAGCACCAGGCCCGGTCCGGCCTGCCAGGCGAGCCACAGTCCGCCGGGCACCACCGCAAGCAGCAGCCCATAGCCGAGCAAGGCGGTCTGGCGCGCGGTGTGCACACCGTTCTGGATGAAGCGGCTGCCGCCGGTGAAGGGGAACAGGCGGCCGGTGTTGGCGTCGTCGGCGCCGCTTGCGGCGTCGTGGTAGTCATTGATCACGTTGCCGCCGGCGTGCGCCATCAGCGCGAGCAGCAGCGTGAGCACTGCGGTCGTCGCGTCGATCGCCGCGCCGCCGGCATGGGCGCTGGCGATACCGATCAGGCAGCCGACCAGCGTCACCGTCAGGAAGGCCGGTCGGGTGGCGGCCAGGCAGCGCACGACCGGGTTGGCGAAGCGCGCGGGGCGGGGTTCGGCCGGATGGGGCGACGCGCGGGTCACAGCAGCACGATGTCGAACTGTTCCTGCGTGTAGCTGCCCTCGGCGTGCAGGGAGATCTTCTTGCCGATGAAATCCGACAGCATCGCCAGCGACTGGCTCTCCTCGTCGAGGAAGAGGTCGATCACGTTGGGCGCGGCGAGCACGCGGAACTCCTTGGCGTTGAACTGGCGCGCCTCGCGCATCAGCTCGCGCAGGATCTCGTAGGCCACCGTGCGCGCGGTCTTGACCTCGCCGCGGCCGCTGCAGGTCGGGCAGGGCTCGCACAGCAGGTGGGCGAGCGACTCGCGGGTGCGCTTGCGGGTCATCTCCACCAGGCCGAGCGCGGTGAAGCCGTTGATCGTCATCTTGGTGTGGTCGCGGGCGAGCGCCTTGCGGAATTCCTCGAGCACCATCTCGCGGTGCTCGATGTTCTCCATGTCGATGAAGTCGATGATGATGATGCCGCCGAGGTTGCGCAGGCGCAGCTGGCGGGCGATGGCCTGGCTGGCCTCGAGGTTGGTCTTGAAGATGGTGTCGTCGAAGTTGCGCGCGCCGACGAAGCCGCCGGTGTTCACATCGACCGTGGTCATCGCCTCGGTCTGGTCCATGATCAGGTAGCCGCCGGACTTCAGATCCACCCGGCGGGCGAGCGCCTTCTGGATTTCCTCTTCTACGTTGTAGAGCTCGAACAGCGGACGCTCGCCGGCATAGTGCTCGAGCAGCGGCAGCACCTGGGGCGTGTATTCGGCGGCGAAGGCGGTGAGTTTCTGGAAGTTCTCCCGCGAATCGACGCGGATGCGCGAGGTCTCGTCGGTGACCAGGTCGCGCAGCGTGCGCTGGCCCAGGCTCAGGTCCTCGTGCAGCACCTTGGGCGGGAACAGGCCCACGGTGGAGCCGGAGATCTCGCGCCACAGCTTGCGCAGGTAGGCGATGTCGGCGGCGAGTTCCGCGTCCGAGGCGGATTCCGCCATCGTGCGCACGATGAAGCCGCCCGGCTCGTCCTCCGGCACCAGTGCGGTGAGGCGGCTGCGCAGGGCTTCGCGCTCGGCCTCGTCCTCGATGCGCTGCGAGATGCCGATGTGTTTTTCCTGCGGCAGGTACACCAGCAGGCGCCCGGCGAGGCTGACCTGGGTCGACAGGCGCGCCCCCTTGGTGCCGATCGGGTCCTTGAGCACCTGCACCATCAGGCTCTGGCCTTCGGCGAGGATGCGCTCGATGGGCCGCGCGGATTCGCCGTGCTGGCGATCGCTCCAGATGTCCGCCACATGCAGGAAGGCGGTGCGCTCCAGGCCGATGTCGATGAACGCCGACTGCATGCCGGGCAGCACGCGCACAACCTTGCCGAGGTAGATGTTGCCGACGATGCCGCGGCTGGCGGTGCGTTCTACGTGCAGCTCCTGCACCACGCCCTGCTCGACGAGCGCGACGCGGGTTTCCTGCGGGGTGAAGTTGATGAGGAACTCGATGCTCATGGCTGGGGCGCGCTCACAGCGGGTAACCGAAGATGTCGAGCAGCGCCGCCGTGTCGAACAGCGGCAGGCCCATGATCCCGGAGTAGCTGCCGCGGATCTCCTCGATGAAGATCGCGGCGTGGCCCTGGATGCCGTAGGCGCCGGCCTTGTCCATCGGCTCGCCGGTGGCGATGTAGCGGCGGATGTCGTGTTCCGACAGCGTGCGAAAGCGCACCTCGCTCACCGACAGTCGGCTGCGCGTGCGCTCGCCGTCGCTCATCGCGATCGCGGTCAGCACGCGGTGCTGGCGGCCGGACAGGCGGCCGAGGATGGCGTGGGCGTCGGCGGCGTCGCGCGGCTTGCCGATGATCTCGCCGTCGAGCTCGAGCGTGGTGTCGGCGGCGAGCACCGGGTGCAGGAGCATCTTGCGCCACAGCACGCGGCGCATGCCGGCCTGGGCCTTGGCGAGCGCGAGGCGTTCGACGTAGCGCTCGACGGGCTCGCCCGGGATGGGGGTTTCATCGACGTCGGCATCCTCGCCGCGCTCGCCGGAGCGGAAGGTGAGGACATCGAAATTGACCCCGATCTGGCGCAACAGGTCGCGGCGGCGTGGGCTTCTGGAGGCGAGGTAGATGCGGGGCGTGGGGTTCATGGGTGGAAGTCGGCAGGGCGATGCACGGGCCGGCGGATGCGCACAGGCGCATGCGGCGGCGATTTGCCCCAAATTCTAATGGGTTTTGCCCGGGGCCACGCGACCGTGTCCATGGCGCGTGCACCACTGCGCGTGGCGGCGACCTACTCGCGGTGATAAGGGTGGTTGCGCAGCACCGTCCACGCGCGATAAAGCGCCTCGGCTAGCAGTGGGCGCACGAGGGCGTGGGGGAGGGTGAGGCTGGAGAGGCGGATCGCTTCGTGCGCCGCGGCCTTGAAGTCCGGCGCGAGGCCATCCGGGCCGCCGACGATCAGCGCCACGTCCTGGCCCTCGCCCTGCCAGGCTTCGAGCCGGCGCGCGAGCGCGAGGGACGTGAGGTCGGCGCCGCGTTCGTCGAGGATCACGCGCCGGCAGCGCGGCGGCAGCGCGGCCTCGATGCGCGTGGCCTCGGCGGCCATCATCGCCTCGATCGTCTTGCCGCTGGTGCGCGGCTCGGCCTTGACCTCGATGAGCTGCAGCGGCAGCTCGCGCGGCATGCGACGGGCAAACTCGTCGAAGCCGGCCTGCACCCATCCCGGCATGCGGTGGCCGACGGCGACGACGAAGAGCTTCACGTCAGCGCGTGGCGGCGCGGCGGCTGGCCAGCGGCGTGTTCCACAGCTCTTCGAGCTTGTAGTGCGCGCGCACCGCCGGCTGCATCACATGGACGACGATGTTGCCGAGGTCGACCAGCACCCATTCGCCGGTTTCCGCGCCTTCGGTGCCGATGATCTCGCCGCCGGCTTCCTTGACCTTGTCGTGGACGTTCTGCGCCAGTGCGCGCGTCTGCCGGCTGGATTCGGCGCTGGCGATGACGATGCGGTCGAAGAGCGGGGTGTTCTTCGAGGTGTCGATGACTTCGATGTCGCGCGCCTTGATGTCTTCGAGCGCGGCGACGACGATTTTTTCGAGGGTGGGGGTGTCCATTCGGGGCCTTGGGGTGATTCGGGCAAGAGGCTCAAGCCCGGTAAAGATGGTGCGCGGCAATATAGTCGAGAACGGAATCGGGCAGCAAATAGCGTGCGCTGTGGCCGTTGCCGACCAGATCGCGGATCAGCGAGGCGGAGATCGCCAGCGGCGTCATGTCGAAAGGCATGACGCGACCGGCGGGCGCGCTGCGCAGATCGGCCCGGTTGGCGGTGTGGCGGTTGCGGCAGGCGGCGTCGAGTTCGGGCGACAGCGTGGCCGGCCAGCGCCGGCCGTGGGGGGCGTAGCCGGGGCGGTTGGCGACGGCGATGTGGGCGAGGGCGAAGAGCTCGGTCCAGCGGTGCCAGGTGGGCAGGCCCTCGAAGGCGTCGGCGCCGAGGACCAGCACCAGCGGGCGGCGCGGGCCGACTTCGGCGCGCACGCGCTCGAGCGTGAGCACGGTGTAGCTCTTGTGCTGCGCGCGCACTTCGCCGTCGTCCACCTGCAGCGCAGGGTTGCCGACGATGGCGAGGTGGGCCATCGCCAGGCGGTCTTCCGGCGTGCTGCCCGGTTCGCCGCGGTGCGGTGGGCGACCGGCGGGGATCAGGCGCAAACCGCCGAGGCCGAGCGCTTCGCGTGCTTCTTCGGCCAGGCGCAGGTGGCCGAGGTGGATGGGGTCGAAGGTGCCGCCGAGCAGGCCGAGGGGCAGGCCGGCGGGTGCGTCCGCCGTGTCTGGCGCTGCCCTTGCAGTCGCCGGTCTGCGCTCAGCCGCCATGCTGCGCATCGATCGACGCGTTCGGCGGCAGGCCGTCGGGCAGGCCGAAGACGTCGCGGGTGGCGGTGTAGAAGGTGGTGAAGATCACCGGCAGGATGATGAGCGGGATCGGCAGCGCGGCCAGGCTGCCGAGCGTGGGCGACAGCAGGCCGAGCGCGCCGATGAGGATGCCGGGGAGGACGGCGCCGAAGATCGCCAGCCCGATCGCGTAGGCGAGGAAGGGCCGCCAGTTGCGCAGGCAGGCATAGAAGCTGAAGAACAAGGCCTTGGGCGCGGGGATCTTCCACCACGCGGCCAGCGCCGGCGCGAACCAGTAGGCCATCATCACCGGCGTGGACAGCACGACGCCGACCAGCAGGGTGAAGCCGAGCGATGAGTCGCCGCTCATCTGCGCTTCGATTTCCTCGCCGCGCATTACCGCCGCCAGGCTGCCGTCGTCGACCAGCGACACCAGCAGCAGCACGACGATGGTGGCGGCGAGGTAGAGCCCGCCGATTGCCACCAGGGCCTGCAGGTTGGTCTTGAAGCCGGAGAACAGCACGTCCGGTCCGATCTTGCGCCCGGCGTCGGTGGCGCGGCAGGCGTTGAGCACGCCCACCGACAGCGCCGGCATCAGCAGCGAGGCCACGAGCTGGCCGAGCAGCGGCACGATGCTGAGCACGACGATGGACAGCAGGTAGCCGAAGGTGGCAAAGGTGATCAGCGCCGGATTGCGGCGCCACAGTTGCAGGCCCTCGCGCAGCCAGGCCCAGCCGCGCTGCATCGGGAGTTGTTGTGCGTGCATTTAGGGGCGTTCGTCTTCGAGTGTGTCGGGGTTTGGGTTTGGGGGGGCCTCAGGGGCCTCCGGGGTGTCGGGCGCGGGCGCGGGCAGGATGAGCAAGGGCGAGAAGGTCTCCTTCCACGCGGCGTAGAGCGCGCCGGCGATCACCGGGATCAGCACCAGCATGCCCAGCCCGGCGGGGATCATCGCCACCCACACGCCGACGTAGAGCAGCGCGGCGAGCACGATGAAGGCGAGCAGGTTGTGGAAGCAGGCGCGCACCGACAGCTTCATCGCGTCGAGCGGCGCGACCTCGTGCAGCATGACCAGCGCGGGGGCGAACCACATCGCCATCATCAGCAGCGCCCACAGCACGGTGAACACCACCACGCCGAGCATCATGCCACCCGCGGCCATGCCGGCGCCGGCCATCGCGCCCACGGCCATGCCGGTGAGCGCCGCGCTGCCGCCGACCGCCGCGGCCATCATCGCGGCGAGCAGCAGGCCCAGCAGATGGAAGGCGCCGACCAGCAGCAGGTTGCCGGCGTGGCGGCGGATGCCGTCGAAGAGGGCGTCGATGCGCAGGGCCTCGCCGCGATCGAGCGCCTGCGCGCCCGACAGCATGCCGGCCACCAGCACCGGCAGCGCGACCGGCGCCGCGGCCCAGCCGAGGAAGGGCAGCATGCCGAGCGCGGCGATGATGATGAAGAAGATCAGCGCCTGGATGACCCAGGGGCCGGGCGCCTTCATGAACAGCCGCCAGCCTTCGGCGAGCCAGTTGAGGGCGTGGCCGGGGACGACGTCGCCCGGGGCGGGCGGGGGCGGATGTGGAGGACGGGGGGCGTCGTTCATCGTGGGCGAATTCGGTGTGTACGGTGCGGGCTGCAGATCAGGGCGTCAGCGTGGCAGGGGCGGCACGCCGGCGCTGCGCAGGCGCAGGATGTCGCGGTATTCGTCGGGGTCCTTCACCAGCACCATCTCGCCGGCGCGCGGCAGATGGAAGTCGGCCGCACGCGACAGCCAGAAGCGCAGCGCGGCAGCGCGCAGCATCGCCGGCCAGGCCGCGCGTTCGGCGGCGGTGAAGGCGCGCTCGCCATGGTAGGCGGCGAGCAGGGCGGCGACGCGGGCTTCGTCCAGTCCGCCGCCGGGGAGCGAGCACCAGTCGTTAACGGTGACGGCGACGTCGAACAGTAACGCGTCGAAGCCGGCGAAGTAGAAATCGATGACGCCGCCGATGTGCACGCCGCCGTCGGCGTCGGTGTCCCACAGCACGTTGTCGCGGAAGAGGTCGGCGTGGATCGCGCCGCAGGGCAGGGCGGCGAGGTCGATCGTGGCCTGGCTGGCGATCTCGGCGTCGAGCAGGGCCTGTTCGTCTGGCTGCAGGAAGGGGCGCACGACCTCGGCGGTGGCAGCGCGCCAGGCAGCGCCGCGTGGGTTGTCCTGGCGGCGGCCGTAGGACTGGCCGGCCAGGTGCAGGCCGGCGAGCATGGCGCCGACTCGTTCACAGTGGGGCAGGCTGGGGTTCATCTCGGAGCTGCCCGAGAGGCGCACGACGAGCGCGGCCGGGCGCTCCTGAAGGGTGCCGAGGTATTCGTTGTCGCGATTGGCGATCGGGCCCGGCACCGGCAGGCCGTGGCGCGCGAGGTGGGCCATCAGGTGCAGGTAGTAGGGCAGTTCGGCGCGCGACATGTCTTCGAACAGGGTCAGCACATAGCGGCCGAGCGTGGTGGTGACGAAGAAGTTGCTGTTCTGCACCCCGGCAGAGATGCCCTTGAGCTCGACCAGGCGGCCGACGGCGTAGTCCTTGAGCCATTCGGCGAGCACGGGTTCGGGGACGGGGGTGAAGACGGACATGCGGGCTCCGGGGTGGGCGGTGAAAGCGGATCAGGCGGCGTGGGCGGCCGGGACAGGGTGGGCGATGGTGTTGTGCCCGGCGGCAAGGGCGGGGGCGGCGGGCGTGTGCAAGGTCGACCTGCGCGCCCCATCTTCGCTGCCCTCGTCGATCCGGGTGGCGACTTGCACCGCCTGCCATGCAGCGAGCTTGGCCTCGAGCTTGCGTGCGGCGTGCGCCGGGCTGGTCGAGGGCAGCCGGGTGAAGCTCAACGCCGGCAGGGCGATCCGCCCGCGCACGTGGCGGCGGAAGGCGGTTTCGGCCGCGGCGCCGTTGAAGAACACGTGGCGGATGTGCGGACAGTCGCGGAACAGGCGGGCGAAATCATTCGCCTCGATGCTGGCGGGTGTGATCGCGCTGTCGAGGCTGCCTGCGCGCTCGCAGGCGGCGATCACATCCCACAGCGCGACGCCGGCGGCCTCGAGACGTTGCAGGCGCGCGGGGTAGGGCAGCGCCGGGCCGGCGCCGAACAGCGCGCCCATGATCGGCCAGAAGGCGTTGCGCGGGTGGGCGTAGTACTCGGCTGCGGCGAGCGAGGCCTCGCCCGGCATGCTGCCGAGCACGAGCACGCGGGCATCCTGAGCGTAGGCCGGGGGAAAGCTGCGGCAAAGCGGGGAGGACGGGCCGGGGGGAATCGGGGTCTGTCCCCTCTTTCCCCGCGGCGCGGTGGTCGTGCTCACCAGGACTTGATCACCCACATCGGCACCGCGAGTTCGGGCGCACGGTCGTCGCGCACCATCTGGCCGTTGCCTTCCTTGTCGATCAGGTAGTAAGGCACGCCATGGGGCGGCGTCACCTTGACCATGTAGAGCTTGCCGCGGAGGCGATACTCGGCGACGGTGTCCTCGCCGCGCTGGAGGATGGTCACCTCGGGCTCGTCGGCCGCGCCGCTCTCGGCCGGCATCGGCGGCGGCTCGGGGATCGGTTCGAGGCCGGCAGGCTGCTGCTGGGCGAATGCCGGCACGGCAGCGGCCAGCAACAGGGCGATGAGGGTGCGGCGCATGATGTTCTCCTGAAGTTGCCTCGATTCTAGCCCGTAATGCCGCTGCACGCCCCGCGCCTGCTCACAGGTTGAGCATCATCTCGCGCTCGGCGGGCAGGGGCTGGAAGCCGCGGCGCTCGTAGTGCTTGAAGATGGCCTCGACCACCTCTTCGGGCTTGTCGATGACCTGCACCAGGTCGAGATCGTCGCGATGGATCATGCCCTCGGCGACCAGGCGGTCGCGCAGCCAGTCGAGCAGGCCCTGCCAGAACGGGCGGTGCACCAGGATGATCGGGATCCTGCGGCTCTTCCTGGTCTGCACCAGCGTCATCGCCTCGAGCAGTTCGTCGAGCGTGCCGAAGCCCCCCGGCATCACCACATAGGCGGTGGCGAACTTCACGAACATGAACTTGCGTGCGAAGAAGTGCTGGAAGGTCTGCGAGATGTCCTGGTAGGGGTTGGCCGCCTGCTCCAGCGGCAACTGGATGTTGAGCCCCACCGACGGGCTCTTGCCGAAGAAGGCGCCCTTGTTCGCCGCCTCCATGATCCCCGGCCCGCCGCCCGAGATCACCGCGAAGCCCGAATCGGACAGCAGGCGGGCGATCTGCTCGGTGAGGATGTAGTACATGTGATCGGGCGGAATGCGTGCGCTGCCGAAGATCGACACCGCCGGGCGGATCGCCGACAGGCGTTCGGTGGCCTCCACGAACTCTGCCATAATCCCGAAGATTCGCCACGACTCGCGCGCGTTGTAGCGCGGCGCAGTACCGTCGGGCACGCTGCGGGGGAGTTTTTCTTTCGCGGTCATGTTGTTCTCGTCTGTGTTCTTGGCCGGCGGCTGGAAAGTCGGAGATCGGGGAAATCGGGGTCTGTCCCCTGTTTCCCCGATCTCTTGGATTGCGCCTTGGCCCACCCGGTTTCCCGCAAGGAGCTGCCTGAAATGCCCACCCTGCTGCTTGTCGACGGCTCCAGCTATCTCTATCGCGCTTTCCATGCCCTGCCCGACCTGCGTAATTCGCAAGGCGAGCCGACGGGCGCGATCCGGGGGGTGCTGTCGATGCTAAGGCGGCTGGAAAGCGACTACAAGGCAGAATTTCGCGCCTGTGTGTTCGACGCCAAGGGCAAGACCTTCCGCGACGACTGGTATCCCGAATACAAGTCGCACCGCCCGCCGATGCCCGACGACCTGCGCGCGCAGGTCGAGCCGTTGCACGAGGCGGTGCAGGCCGAGGGCTGGCCGCTGCTGTCGATCGAGGGCGTGGAGGCTGACGACGTCATCGGCACGCTGACTCGCCAGGCGCTCGAGCGTGGCTGGGAGGTGGTGATCTCCACCGGCGACAAGGACCTCACCCAGCTCGTGCGCCCCGGGGTGCGCTGGGTCAACACCATGAGCGAGGAAGTGCTCGACGAGGCCGGCGTGGAGGCCAAGTTCGGCGTGCCGCCCGAGCGCATCGTCGATTACCTGGCGCTGGTCGGCGACACGGTGGATAACGTGCCCGGCGTGGAAAAATGTGGCCCCAAGACCGCGGTGAAGTGGCTGACCGAGTACGGCACGCTCGACAACCTGGTTGCCAACGCGGACAAGGTGGGCGGCAAGGTGGGCGAGAACCTGCGCAAGCATCTGGATTTCCTGCCGCTGGGCAAGAAGCTGGTGACGGTGGCGACCGACGTCGAGCTGCCGGTGGGGCTGGACGCGCTGCCCGCGCGCGAGGACGACAAGGTGGCGCTGCGCGCGTTGTACGAGCGCTTCGAGTTCAAGTCGTGGCTGAAGGATGTGGATGACGGTGCGGCGAGCGTGGCGGCTTCGAAGGCTGCGAGCGACGCCCGCCGCTTTGCCGTCGAGCCGGGCGACCAAGGAAATGGGGGACAGACCCCAATTTCCGACGACCCGCCGGGCGCGCACCGCAACGGCTACCTCAGCGTCCTCGACTGGGCGGCTTTCGACGCCTGGCTGGCGAAGATCTCCGCCGCCGAGCTCACCGCCTTCGACACCGAAACCACCAGCCTCGACCCGATGGCGGCGAAGCTGGTGGGAATGTCGTTCTCGGTCAAACCGGGCGAGGCCGCGTACCTGCCGCTGGCGCACCGCGGAACGGACGTGGCCGCGCAGTTGCCGCTGGCCGAGGTGCTCGACAAGCTCAGGCCCTGGCTGGAGTCCGATGCGCACCCCAAGCTCGGCCAGAACCTGAAATACGACGCTCACGTGCTCGCCAACCACGGCATCACCTTGCGCGGCATCGCCCACGACACCCTGCTGCAGTCCTACGTGCTGGAGTCCGACAAGCCGCACGACATGGATTCGCTCGCCAAGCGCCACCTCGGCCTCACGACCATCCCCTACACCGAGGTGTGCGGCAAGGGCGCCAAGCAGATCGGCTTCGACGAGGTCGCCATCGATCGCGCCACCGAATACGCCGCCGAGGACGCCGACGTCACCCTGCGCCTGCACCAGCACCTGTGGCCGCAGCTCGAGGCCACGCCGCAGCTCGCCGCGCTGTACCGCGACATCGAGCTGCCGGTGCTGTCCGTGCTGCTCGAGATGGAGCGCACCGGCGTGCTCATCGACCCCTTCCTGCTCAGCCAGCACTCCGAGGAGCTCGGCCGCCGCCTGCACGCGCTTGAAGGCGAGGCGCACACGCTCGCCGGCCAGCCCTTCAACCTCGGCTCGCCCAAGCAGCTCGGCGAGATCCTCTTCGGCAAGCTCGGCCTGCCGGTGGTCAAGAAGACCGCCACCGGCCAGCCGTCCACCGACGAGGAGGTGCTGGAGAAGCTCGCCGAGGACTACCCTTTGCCGAAGCTGCTGCTCGAACACCGCAGCCTGTCCAAGTTGAAGAGCACCTACGCCGACAAGCTGCCGCGCATGGTCAATCCGCACACCGGCCGCGTGCACACCAGCTTCTCGCAGGCCACCGCGGTCACCGGCCGGCTGTCCAGTTCCGAGCCCAACCTGCAGAACATCCCGATCCGTACGCCCGAAGGCCGCCGCATCCGCGCCGCCTTCATCGCGCCGCGCGATCACCTCATCGTCTCGGCCGACTACTCGCAGATCGAGCTGCGCATCATGGCCCACCTGTCGGATGACGCCCGCCTGCTCGAGGCTTTCGCGAAAGGCGAGGACGTGCACCGCGCCACCGCCGGCGAGGTCTTCGGCGTGGCGCCGGCCGAGGTGAGCAGCGAGCAGCGCCGCTACGCCAAGGTGATCAACTTCGGCCTCATCTACGGCATGAGCGCGCACGGCCTGGCCAAGAACCTGGGCATCGAGCGCGCCGCGGCGCAGAGCTGGATCGACCGCTACTTCGCGCGCTACCCCGGGGTCGCCGACTACATGGAGCGCACCCGCAACGAGGCGCGCGACAAGGGCTTCGTCGAGACCGTGTTCGGCCGCCGCCTCTACCTCCCCGACATTCGCGCCAGCCAGGCCGGCCGCCGCCAGGGCGCCGAGCGCGCCGCGATCAACGCCCCGATGCAGGGCACGGCCGCCGACCTGATCAAGAAGGCGATGATCGCCACCCGCGACTGGCTGGCCTCGTCCGGGCTGCAGTCGAAGCTGGTGCTGCAGGTGCACGACGAGCTCGTGCTGGAGGTGCCCAAGGCCGAGCTCGACACGATCCGCGCAGCGCTACCCAAGCTGATGGGCGGCGTCGCCAAGCTGAAGGTGCCGCTGCTGGTCGAGGTGGGCGCGGGGGACAACTGGGACGAGGCGCACTGAGCTCATGACGCGCCGCGACCTTACGCCAGCCGCCCCGTATCATTGCGCCCCATGAGCTCTGCACCCAACCCGACTTCGCCCACCACCCCGGCGCCTGTTGTCGTTGCAACGCCCGGCGCAGAGAAGCCGCTCGTCAGCAGCATGAAGGTGTATCGCCGTCTGCTCGGCTACACCCGGCCCTATCTCGGCTACTTCGCGCTCAGCATCCTCGGCTTTGCGATCGCGGGCGGGTGCAAGGCGGCGCTGGCGAGCGTGCTCAAGTACTTCATCGACGGCCTCGCCGCCCCCGACGCGCCGATCAGCACCGGCCTGGCCTGGCTCGACACGCTCGACCTCGTCCTCGCCATCCCGGTGATGATCGTCGTCATCGCCCTGCTCGAAGGCCTCGGCACCTTCCTCGGCAACTACGGCATCTCGCGCGTCTCGCTCGGCCTCATCCACGACCTGCGGACCCAGCTCTTCGGCAGCTTCCTGGTCCTGCCCAACCGCTTCTATGACGCCAACAACTCCGGCCACCTCGTCTCCAAGCTCACCTACAACGTGTCGATGGTGACCGACGCCGCCACCGACGCGGTCAAGATCCTGTTCCGCGAGGGCCTCACCGTCATCGCGCTGCTCAGCTACCTGCTGTGGATGAACTGGCGGCTGACGCTGACCCTGCTCGTGGTGCTGCCGGCGATCGCCTGGCTGGTGTCGAACGCCAGCCGCAAGTTCCGCCGCCTGTCGAAGAACATCCAGACCTCGATGGGCGAGGTCACCCACGTCGCCTCCGAGACCATCCAGGGCTACCGCGTGGTGCGCAGCTTCGGCGGCGAGGGCTACGAGCGTGCGCGCTTCGTCAAGGCCAGCACCGACAACACCAAGCGCCAGCTCAAGATGGTGCGCACGCAGGAGACCTTCTCGGCGCTGATGCACCTCATCGTGTATTCGTCGATGGGCCTGCTGCTGTTCACCGTGCTCAAGGTGCGCGGCGACGCCTCGGCCGGCGACGTGGTCGCCTACATCACCGCGGCCGGCCTGCTGCCGCGCGCGATCCAGCTGTTGGGTGGCGTTAGCGCGCGCATCCAGCGTGGCGTGGCGGCGGCCGACAGCATCTTCGAGCAGCTCGACGAGGCGCCCGAGCCCGACACCGGCCGCGTCGAGCGCGAGCGCGTCGCCGGCCGCGTCGAGGCGCAGGGGCTGGGTTTCGGCTATCCCGGCGCGGAAGGCCGCGCACTGCATGGCATCGACTTCAAGGCCGAGCCGGGGCAGATGATCGCGCTGGTCGGCAAGTCGGGCAGCGGCAAGTCGACGCTGGCCAACCTCATCCCGCGCTTCTACCAGCACGACGAAGGCCGCCTGCTGGTCGATGGCGTGGCGGTCGAGGACTACACGCTCGCCAACCTGCGCCACCACATCGCGCTCGTGACTCAGCAGGTCACGCTCTTCAACGGCACGGTGGCCGAGAACATCGCCTACGGCGAGCTCGCCGGCGCCAGCCGCGAAGAGATCATCGCCGCCGCCGAAGCGGCCAATGCCCGCGAGTTCATCGACCGCCTGCCGCAGGGCTTCGACACCGAGATCGGCGAGAACGGCGTACTGCTGTCCGGCGGCCAGCGCCAGCGCCTGGCGATCGCGCGCGCACTGCTGAAGAATGCGCCGATCCTGATTCTGGACGAGGCGACGTCCGCGCTGGATACCGAGTCGGAACGGCTGATCCAGGCGGCGATCGAGCGCCTGATGGCAGGGCGCACGACGATCGTCATCGCGCACCGGCTATCGACGATCGAGAAGGCGGATCAGATCCTGGTGATGGAGGGGGGACGGATCGTGGAGCGGGGGACGCATGCCGAGCTGGTGGCGCGGGGCGGGGTGTATGCGCGGCTGCAGGCGATGGGGGAGGCCGGTGTCGCGGAGGATTCTTTGCAGGGCACCAAATGCTAGGTAGAGAGCTAGTCTTCTTCTTGTTCACTCGTCTGGTAAGGCCGCTCGAGGGCCCGGAGTCGAGTCTTTATAATCACATGCGACTCCATCTGGCGGCCACGCCGCACTCCCTGTTTCATGCACATACTCAATGCGGTTTATGGTGACTCCACCGGTGGGCGATGGGGTGCGACGCTCAAGACGGCGGAGCTCCTCGCTGGCCGCGGGCATCGTGTGACGCTGCTGATCGCGCCCGAGGACGCGGGCAAGGTGCCCGACTACGGGCAGGCGAACATCGATGTGGTGACTCTTCACAACTCGGGTCATTACGATCTGCTCGCGAGCTTCCGGGCTCACCGATTGATCCGTGCCCGAGGTGTCGATGCGGTCGTCGCCCACAGTGGCCGGGCGATCTACATGCTCAAGCGCGCGGCGCCGGCCGGCGTGCCGGTTATCGGCTTCAACCATAGCCACAACATCAAGCGCACGCTGAAAGCAGACGCCTTCTTTTGCATCACTCCCTATATGAAGCGGATCGTCGATGCCGCGACCGGAGAGCAAAAGCCGGCGTTTGTGATCAGCAATGCGGTGCAGGTGCCACCGTTGGACGTGCTGGAGGTGCGCAGCAATGACGCGGTTTTCAGCGTCGGCGCGATCGGACGCATGGTGCCCAATAAGGGCTTTCAGCACCTGGTGGCGGCGCTGGGCCTGCTGGCTCGGGAGGGCATGCAGTTCCGGGCGACCATCGCCGGCGACGGCGAGCTGCGCATGACGCTGATGGCGCAGGGCGAGGCGCTGGGCATCCGCGACCGCATCGACTTCCCGGGCTGGATCGGGCCTGAAGACAAGGCGGCCTTCTTCAACGGTCTCGACGTGGTGTGCTTCACCTCCGAATGGGATGTCCAGGGCATCACCATCCTCGAGAGCTTTGCCTGGCGCAAGGCCTTGATCGGCACGGACGTCGATGGGCCGTCGAGCTGTTATGAGGATGGCGAGACGGCCCTGGTCGTGCCGCCGATGGACCCGGCCGCGCTGGCGCACGCTCTTCGCCGCCTGCACGACGAGCCCGCCCTGCGTCGCCGTTTGGCGGAGAACGGTCGTGCGCAGGCGGAGCGCAACTATTCCGACGAGGTGATCGCCGGCTTGCTCGATCGACATGTCGCCGACCTCGTTGCGCGGCACCGCGGCACCCAGGCGGGAGCGGCAGCATGAAGATCGTGAACGCCGTTTACGGGGATTCGACGGGCGGTCGCTGGGCGGCGACCCTCAAGACCGCGCGCCTGCTTGCAGGTGTCGGGCACGAAGTGATCCTGCTGATCGATCCGTGCGATCAGCACAAGGTGCCCGACTTCGGGGCGGAGCGCATCGAGGTCGTCACGCTGCGCAATTCCGGGCATTACGACCTGCTTGCAAGCCTCAAGGCGGCGCGGCTGCTGCGGGAGCGTGCCGTTGAAGCGGTGATCGCCCACAGCGGGCGCGCCGTGCATCTCCTGAAGCGTGCAGCGCCCGCGCGCGTGCCGGTGATCGCGTTCAACCACAGCCACAACATCAAGCGCACGCTGAAGGCGGACGCCTTCTTCTGTATCACGCCCTACATGAAGCAGATCGTCGATGCAGCGACCGGCGGCAACAAGCCGGCCTTCGTGATCAGCAATGCGGTCAGCGTTCCGGCGCAATCCGAGCTGGGGCGCGAGGGCGACGGCAGGTTTTCGATCGGGGCGATCTCGAGACTGGTGGAGGGGAAGGGGCTCGAAACGCTGGTTGCGGCGCTTGCGCTGCTGGCACAGCGCGGCGTCGATTTCAGGGCGGCCATTGCCGGGGACGGTGAGTTGCGCGCTGCGCTGGAACAGCAGGTCGAGGACGCTCAACTGGGCGACCGCGTGGCGTTTCCGGGGTGGCTTGACGAGGGCGGCAAGGCAGACTTTTACCGCAGTGTGGACGTCGTCTGCTACACCTCCGGCCGCGACGTGCAGCCCCTGACCGTGCTCGAGGCTTTCGGTTGGGGCAAGGCCCTGGTTGGCACCGACGTGCTCGGTGGTTCGAGCTGCTACGAGGATGGGCGCACTGCGCTCGTGACCCGCGTGGGCGACGCCGCGCAGTTGGCAGCGGCGCTGGAGCGCCTCGGCGGTGATGCCGAGCTGAGGGATCGATTGGGCAGGAATGCGCGCGAACAAGCGATGCGCTGCCATGCGGACACGGTCGTGGCGGGGATGCTGGATCGGCGTGTGCGGGAATTGTCGGCCAGTTTCGGAGGCCGTGGCGCGTGATTGGGAGTTTTTCCGTGCCGGCGCCTGCCGTGCCGTTGGCGTCATCGTCCCGGCTTGGCCCTTGGCAGATCCGCGCGCTTGTCGCGGGCGTCCTGTTCTGTTTCTTCATGATCCCTGCGCCGGGGGCCTACGGTGTGCCTGCGGCGTGGCTGCTCTGTCTTGGGCTGGCGCTTTACGGAGGCGGCTGGCGCAGCTTCTACCAGCAGTATCGAATGGCCGTGTGGGCGTTGCTCGCCCTGATCCTCATCAACGCGCTGGCGGCCCGCGTGCCGGGGCGCGCACTGTCGGGCGGCTACGAACTGCTACGCAGCATGTCGCTGATGATTCCGGCTTTGCTTCTCGTCACGCTGGTCGAGAGAAGGCTGGCGTTTGCCTGGATGAAGGCGTTTGCGGTCCTGGCCACTCTGGCGAGCGTTGTCCTGTATTTCTGGTATTTCGGCCAGCGTTCGGTGATGCACTCGATCTACCGTTGGGGTGACCTGCATTTCGGCAACGTGCACAACATCATCAACGTGTCCGCGCTGTCGGTCTTGTGCCTGGCGGTGATCCTGATGCGTGAGCGCGGGCGGCTGCAGCGTGTCTTCTTCGGCGCGCTGTTGCTGTTCGCACTGTGGTTCCAGTGGGTCCTCAAGTCGGAGGGCACGCTGCTGGCGTTCATGCTCTGCGTTCTCGCATGGGTTGCCATGCGCTTCGGCGGCACCGTGCGTGTGCTGGCCTTGACGGGGCTGGTGCTGGGCGTTGGCGGCTACGTGGTGCAGATGCTCTGGCCCGATGCCGTGAGGGCGGCGCTGGGTATCCGCCTGGGCGGCTTCGAGATCCGTTCGGTTCTGAACGCGCGCGTGCTGGACCTCGTCGCCCAGGAGCCCTGGTTCGGCTACGGCATGAACAATTTCAAGAACCTGCCGGAGGCGGCCATCAAGGGAAAAGCCTTCCTCTACCCGCACCAGATCTATCTCGAGGCCTTGTTCTCGTTCGGCGTCCTCGGCTCCGCGCTCTTCGCGGCAATGTTCTACTGCATCTTCCGCCACACGAGCCGCCGGGCTGTATTGACCGACCCCCTGGCTATGCTGGGTTTCCTCGGCGCGGTCTACATGGCCGGGAAGGGGCTCACCGACATGAAGCTGATCGATCTGCAGCCGCTCGGGATCTTCATGATCGCGGCGGCCTTCATGGCGCGACCCGATTAAGGCGGCCGGCTCCCCGAGCAGACGTAGGGCCGACTCGTCGGCGCGCGGGCCATACTGTCCGACGCGTGCGTCGAGATGGCGAAACAGAAGCCTCGACCCGTACCGCCACGGATGCTTCAGCAGATGCCGCCACATCAGCCTCGGATACAGCCTGATCAGCATCGCGATCGTCAGCGCCTTCGTGGGCGAGGTGCCCACCGTCGGCCCCTTGTGCTTGCGGTACTCGAGGATCACTTCCGGCAGGAACTCGCCGCGATAGTCGCGCGACCACAGCCGCAGGTAGAGCTCCCAGTCCTCGCGCAGCATGCGGAAGCCGTCGTCGTAGCCGCCGGCATCCACGATGACCTGCTTGCGCAGCAGCGTGGTCGCGCAGATGAAGTTCGCCTTGGCGAGCTTGCGCGGATCGAAGGGCTGGGAGGTGAACACGCCCGTCTTGACGCCGAAATACTCCATCTGGCCATACACATAGCCGACGTCCGCCGGGGCATCGCGCAGCCGCGCCAGCATGTGCTCGACCGCGGTCGGCACCAGGCGGTCGTCGGCGTCGAGGAACATCACATACTCGCCGCGCGCCAGGCTGAGCGCGTTGTTGCGCGCGATGCAGACGCCGGAGTTCTTCTGGGTGAGGACGGTGATCGGGTAGCGGCGGGCAATCTCCACGCTGTCGTCGGTGGAGCCGTCGTCGATGAACAGAATCTCGCGATCCTGCCAGGTCTGCGCCAGCGCGGATTCGATCGCCTCGGCCAGGTACCGCCCGTAGTTGTAGTTGGTGATGATGATCGAGACGAGCGGGTTCATGGCAGGCTGGGTGGTTTGGGTCAGGCCTGGAGGATCTCGCGCAGCACCTGGGCGATCGCGCGGTTGGAGTAATGCGATTCGTAGCTTGCGCGCGCGGCCTTGCCGAGCGAAGGCAGTTCGTCACGCCGGCGGTGAAGGCGCAGGACGGCATCGCAGACGCTGGCCGGATCACCGGGTCTGGCCCAGAACACGCCGTGGTCCTCGTTCGCACGCAGCTCTGGAACGAAGGCCGGCGTCGCCGCCGTGAGCACCGCCCGCCCGATCGCCAGCCCCTGGTACACCTTGTTCGGAATCACTCGCAGGGCCTTGTCGCTGGTGCCGAAGATGCCGAGGATGGCGTCGGCGCTGGCGAGCCGGCCGGGCAGCTCGGGCAGCGGACCCCAGGCTTCGAAGCTGACGTGGCTGGGCCCGCTGGTGCCGACGAGCGGGGCGAGCAGGCGCTCGCAGTCGGCCTTCATCGGCCCTTCGCCGATCAGGCGCCAGTGGGTGGGCGGGCCGTCGTACCGCAGGATGGCCTGGGCCAGCACATCGACCCCCTGCAGGCCGATGAATGTGCCGAAGAAGACGAGTTCGAGCGGGGCGCCGGCGGGTTTCTGTGGCCAGGGCTGGGGGGTGAACAGCGCCTCTTCTGCGCCGACCGGGATCACGCGGATGCGCGCGCGCGCCACGCCGTGAGTGGCGTGGAAGTAGTCGGCGTGGCCTTCGGTGTCGGCGATCAGCCAGTCGGGCAGCTTGAAGAGGCGCGACTCCCAGGCGAGCAGCTTGCGCGCCTTGGCGCTGTCGGCGGCGAACTTGTGTTTTTCGTTGACCTGCTTGTCGTAGGCGCTGATCAGCGGGTCGAAGACCAGCGGGATGCGGTGGCGGCGGGCGTAGCGCGCGGCGGCGGCGAGGTCGCGCTGGCGGAAGCAGGGCACCCAGACGAGGTCGGGGCGCGGGCCGCGCTGCAACGTATTCCGAAGCGCGTATTCGATGTCGGCGGTGGCGGATAGCGCGGGCAGGAAGCGGCTGACCTCGCAGCCGAGGCTGCGCAGCACCGATTCGATGACGCGGTTGCGCGGGTAGTCGGGGCCGTAGTTGCCGTAGCGGCCCCAGATCAGCACGTTCTTCTTCATGCGGCCGAGCGCTCCAGCAGCGACAGCACGACCTCGGCGATCTCGGCCTGCACGTCGGGGACCGCCGCCGTGCGCGACGGGAAGGCGGCGGCGGCCAGCCCGGCGATCGGGCTGCGGGCGAGCAGGCCGCGTTCGACGTAGCCGCGCAGCACAGCCCCGTCGTTGGCGTTGGGTTGGGCGATGGCGGGCGCGACCGAGAGCACCGGCCGGCCGGAGTAGAGGCTTTCGGCCACCATGCTGAGGCTGTCCTCGGTGACGACGATCGCCTGCGCGGCGGCGAGGAAGTCGCGCATCACCTTGCGCGGCGCCCGCGACCACCACACGGCGTCGGTGATCAGGCCGGCAGGCAGGTTCTCGCGTAACAGGGTCTCGGCGGCGGCGCCGGTGCGGCGCGAGGTGGTGAGCAGCAGGCGCGCATTCTCGCGCCGGGCCAGCGTGGCAAGGCCGGCGGCGAAGGCGCGCCAGTCGGCATCCGTGAAGGCGTAGCCGGCGCCGTCGCCGCCGATCAGCACGGCGATCCGCGGCTCGCCGCCGGGCGCTGGCGGCAGCGGACGAGCCAGTTCTCCCGGCACCGGCGGCAGCGGCAGCACGTGGTTGCAGGCCACGCCGAGCGGCACCACGCTGAACACGCAGTCGAACGCGGCCGGGTCGTAGCCCTTGAGCGTACCGCTATAGACGTTGGGCACGTGGTGCAGGCGGGCGAGCAGGGCGTTGGCGAGCAGGGTGTTGGCGCCGGAGGAGACGATCAGCTCGGGCCGGCCCGGCGGCGGGGCGACGCCGTAGATGCGCCGGAACCAGCCCGCCGCGTCGCGGATGCGCGGCAGCGCGATACGGCCGATGCGCTTCCACAGCGTGCTGCGCACCTTCAATTCGATCGTGGTGATCGCCACGGCGCGGCGGGTGGCGAGCGCGTCGACGATGCCGCGGCTCTGGCTCAGATGGCCGGGGGCGCCGTCGCTGAGCAGCCAGACGGTAATCGGTGCCGCTGCGGACGTGCGAACGGCGCCGCTTCCCGCTTCCGTGCGGGCCGAGCCCGACGACGTGCGCTCGGTACCGGAAGCGCTCATTTCCTCCACCCCCGCTTCCCCCCGCGCATCCGCATCACGAACGCCAGCATGTTGTCCTTGCCGCTGATCTTGATCCGCTTCAGTTGCAGCGGGTCGGGGCGCGGCATGCGGGCGTCGATGCCGTCGATGGTGGTGACCGCTGTCGTGTAGCCGGCCTCGCGCGCCAGCGCCACGTCCTCATCGCCGTAGATCCCGAACGGATAGGCGAAGCTCATCACCGCCTGCCCGGTCTGCGCCTGCAGCAGGCGGCGCGATTCGGTCAGTTCGCGACGCTTGTCCGCCGCCGGCGTGGTGCGCATATTGATGTGGGTGAGGGTGTGCGAGCCGATCTCGATGCGCCCGCTGGCGACCAGGCACTGCAGCTCCTCGTCGCTGAGCTTGGGTTCGCGTGCGAGCTCCCCTGTGTTGTGATGCGCCTTCTTGGCGGTGGACCAGTCGCGGTCGTGGCGGTCGACGACCATGTAGATGGTGGCCCTGGCGTCGTACTTTTCCAGCAGCGGCAGGGCGTTGTGCAGGTTGTCGGCGTAGCCGTCGTCGAAGGTGATCGCGACGCTCTTCGCGGGCAGGTTGTCCCACTGCTCCCACAGCTCGCTGACGATGAAGAACTGCCAGCCCTCGCGTTTCAGCCAGGCGAGCTGGGCCTCGAAACGTTCGGGCGTCACGCGCAGGCCGTTGAACTTGGCGCCCGGACGGTGCGGGCTGACCATGTGGTACATCAGCACGCGCGGGTGGCGCCAGTCGATCGGCGAGCGCCACCAGGCGTAGCGGTCGGAAAACCACAGGGCGGCCATGACGAGGATCAGTCCGAGCCAGATCATGCTGCGAGCGCCCCGTAGAGTTTCAGCGTCTGCGCCTGCATGCGCGCGAGCAGGAATCGCGTGTTGAACTCGACTACCGGCGTCCGCCCGGCGATCACATCCGCAGCCCGCTTCGTTGCCGCCTCGACATCCCCCTTGGCCACCGCGCCGTGGGCAAACAGTTCCCCCAGAATCTCCGCCACGCCCCCATGCGCATACCCCACGACCGGCCGCCCCATCGCCAGCGGCTCCAGCACCGTGCGCCCGAAGGATTCCGGCGTGGAGGACAAACTCAACACGCAGTCCGAGATCGCATAAACCTCCCGCACATCGCTGCGATGCCCGGTGAACACGATGCGCTCGCCCAGCCCTTCCGCCTGCACCCGCTCGCGGATCTCCTTCGCGTAGCCGGGTCGCTTCGGGTCGTCGCCACCGACGATCAGCCCGACCACGTCCAGCCCTTCCGCCACCAGCTTGCCGACGATCGTGATGAAGTCGTGATGCCCCTTGAGCCGCGTGAGCCGCCCCGGCAGCGTCAGCACCTTGCGCCCGGTGATCTGCGGAAACTCGGCGTGGAAACGCGCCAGCCACTCATCCGACGGCTGGTAGTCGCGCGGAAATTCCGCCGGGTCGATGCCGCGCGGAATCACCGTGATCCGATCGTCCGTCAGGTGCGGCCACCGTCCGGGCGGGTAGTGCGTGCGGATGTAGTCGCGCACCGTGTCGCTGACCGCGATCACCCGCTCGCCGGCGCACATGATGGCGCTGTAGCGGCTGACCGAGTGCATGCCATGCACCGTGGTGACGAAGTGCGGCCGGGCGTTCGCCGGTATGCCGCGCCAGGCAAGCCAGACCACCCAGGCGGGCAGGCGCGAGCGGGCGTGGACGATATCGAAGCGCTCCTGCTCGAAGAGCCGGCGCAGCGCGCGGTAGTGCAGGAAGGTGGCCGGCGACTTGCGCCCGAGGTCGCGCGCGATGTGGCGCGAGCCTTCGCGCTGCAGCTGCTCGACTAGCCGCCCGCCCTTGGACAGCACCACCGACTCGTGCCCGGCCGCGACCAGCGCGCGCGCGATCTCCAGCGTGCCGCGCTCGACGCCGCCGCTGTCGAGCGCGGGAAGGAGTTGTAGGACCTTGAGGGGCTTCATCGGTGCGTCATCCCTCGAAAAGGTCCGCATGCGTGCCTGCCCGGACAAAGGTGATCTGCCGCTCGTCGGCGGTGTAGATGAGCAGGAAGTCGCCGCCGACGTGACATTCGCGGTGATCGGCCCAGTCGCCCTTGAGCGCGTGGTCGAACCATTCCGGACCGAGCGGAGGGTCGTTGGCGATGAGCAGCAGCATGCCCTCCTTGAGCCGCTTCAGATCGAAGCGGCCGGCGCGGCCGAGACGTTCCCAGTCCTTGTGGAAGCCCTTGCTGAGACCCGCGGCGCGCGGCAGCGATGCCTGCTTGGCCTCAGCGGGTCTTTTCGAGCTCATCGAAGAGGGCGTCGGCCGATCCGAAACGTGCCTGGCGCGCCTTCATCAAGGCGCGCGCCTCTTCCATGGCGGCGCGCGTTTCGGCGTTGGGGACCTTGAGCTCGAGCGGGAAGGCCTGGTCGTTGACGACGCGCTTGAGGAAGATGCGCACGGCGTCCGACATCGACAGGCCCATGGCGGCCAGCGCCGCGGTGGCCTGGATCTTGGTTTCGTCGTCGACGCGGATGTGGAGCATTGAACTGTGTGCCATGCCTTCCTCGCTTGCGGAGTGCGGATTATGTATCGCATATGAGATGCGATCAAGCCGTGCGGTTCCGCGCCATCAGTATTCCGGCTTGGGGAGCCTGGCGACCAGCGCATCCCACGGGGGCGCCGCGGGGCTAGCGCGGCCAGCGCGACAACACGACTTCCGCCACGCGATCGGCCTCGCACAGGCGAGCCTGAGGGGCGCGCAGGATGCCGGCTCGCTGCCAACTCGCGAAGCTTGTCACCAAGCCTTCGCGCTGCAACTCGGCCACGCCCGCCGTGATCCGTGTCTCGCCCAGGCGCGGCACCGCAAGCAGTCCGGTGGCAGCTCCGGCGGTGAGGCTCTCATACACCATCGACACGCTGTCCTCGGTCACCCAGGCCTGCGCACTGCGCGCCACCTGCGCCATCGCCCAGCCCGGCGGGGTGTCGCCTACCGGACGCACGTCCACGCCGCGCGCCTGCAGGGCAAGCAGCGCGACTTCCGTCTCCACCGGCGTGCGCCGCGAGGTCGTCAGCGTCCACCGCACGGCGGGCGTCGCCGCGAGGATGGCGTCGATCTGGGCGATCAGCCCGGCCGCATCCCAGCCGTGGTGCTTCGACGGCCCGCCGATCAGGAACAGGCCCTTGCCCGCTTCGCGCTCGGGACTCGGCCGCGCGGTGTTGAGCACGCCGCGGGTGGCGATGACGTTGGCACGGGGCGGCGGCTGGTCGTGCTGCGGGATCACGCACAGGTCGAACCAGGCCAGCGGCAGGCTGGGGCGCATCAGCGCGATCAGCTTGCCGCCACGCGCGCGCCGGGCGGCGAGGCCGGCGAGGTGGGTGCGATGGCCAGCGACGAGGATGAAGTCCGGATCCGGCAGCGCGGCGCCGGGCGGAAAGCGACCGGCGAGCCAGTGCCACAGTGCATTGCGGCCGGCCGGTGCGTCGATCCAGTGCGTCTCGACCGCCGTGCGTGCCGCCAGCGCCTGCGCCAGCCCCTGCAGCTGGCTGCGGTGGCCGGGCTTGTTGTCGGTGATGAGCCAGAGGGTGGTCATGAGCCAGGTGCCTTGCTTTATCGAGGGTTCATCTTACAAATTCAAAGTTGTACTTTGAATTTGTAAGGTCGGCTGCCCTGCTCACCGATTGAACCACTTCAACACCACCCCCCAGCTTTCCACATCGATGCGCGTCACCTGTCCGCAGCCAAAATCCAGCCCCAGCCAGCGCTCCGGCGGCATGCCGAGCAGGTGGCCGGCGATGGCGCGCAGCGGGCCGCCGTGTGCGACGACGACGAGGTGGTCCGTAAATTGGGGTCTGTCCCCTATTTCCACTTCCAGCCACTGCAGCACCCTGGCCGCCATCTCGCGCGGCGACTCGCCGCCCGGCGCGCGAAAACCGAGCGGGTCGGCGGCCCACTCGTCGATGGCGCTGCCGATGTCGGCGAAAGTGCGCCCTTCCCACTCGCCGAAGTGGATCTCCTTGAGGCGGTCGTCCAGGCGTGGCGTGCCGAGTTCGTCGGCGAGCAGGCGCGCGCGCGCGAGCGGGCTGGCGTGCAGGGCAAAGGATTGCGGCAGCAGCGGGCGCACGCGGGCGGCGACCTCGGCGGCGGATTCGGCCAGGCCGACGTCCGTCTGGCCGTAGCAGATGCCGGGCTCGACGGCGGGGCGGGGGTGGCGGATGAGGTGGAGTTGCATGGGGAGGCGCAAGTCGTCAGGAGGCAGCGGCGAGGATGCCCACGTAGCACGCCAGCTCCGCCGCCTGCTGCACTGCGCCGAGCAGGTCGCCGGTATGTCCGCCCAGGCGGCGCAGGAAAGTCCGGGCCAGCCACACGGTGACGAGCGCGGCCAGCACCAGCGCGGCCAGGGTTTGCAGCGGGGCGAGCAAGAACAGCGCCGGCAGCAGGCCAGAAACCCCCGCCAGTGCCAGCTCGGCGCGGCTCAAACGCTGGGCGACGCCGCCCGCCTTGCTGCTGCCGTCGCTGCGTGCATAGGGCAGGGCGTGGAGCACGGACGTTGCCGCCAGGCGCGACAGCGGGTGGGCGAAGAGGAGCGCGATCGCGGCAGTAGCCGGGCTGATGGCGGCCAGTTCAATCTGCGCCGCGGCCTTCGCGAGCAACATCAGCACGATGCCGATCGCGCCATAGCTGCCGATGCGCGAATCCTTCATGATCGCCAGGATCTGCGCCTTGTCCCAGCCACCGCCCAATCCGTCGCAACTGTCGGCGAAGCCGTCCTCGTGCAGCGCGCCGGTCAGGCGGATGGTGAGCGCCATCGACAGGATCACCGCCACGCTGGCCGGCAGCACGAGGGCG
>JAANMY010000839.1_pt1 | contig 39530 bp, 32 predicted proteins | sample 7279691 | NCBI WGS metagenome assembly JAANMY01 (sample SAMN14094543, study PRJNA606508) | bioreactor metagenome | isolation source: A lab-scale SPAN reactor treating ammonium-rich wastewater day 388 | place: Ireland: Galway | collected 2018-02-07 | reverse complement strand
GACGCGGGTGTCGCGCACCTGCTTGATCGAGGCGGTCAAGACGCCGATCTCGCCCGGACCCAGCTCGGCGATGTCCTGCATCTGCGGGCGCAACACCGCCAGCTTGTCGATGCCGTAGACGGCGTTGGTCTGCATCATGCGGATGCGGTCGCCCTTGCGGATCACCCCGTCCATGACCCGGATCATCACCACGACGCCCAGATAGGGGTCATACCACGAATCGACCAGCATCGCCTTCAGCGGCGCATCGCGGTCGCCCTTGGGGGCCGGCAGGCGGGTGACGATGGCCTCCAGCACGTCGGGGATGCCAAGCCCGGTCTTGGCCGAGATCTCGATGGCGTCCTGGGCGTCGATGCCGATCACGTCCTCGATCTGTTCCTTGACGCGGTCGGGCTCGGCCGCGGGCAGGTCGATCTTGTTCAGCACCGGCACGATCTCGTGCCCGGCGTCGATGGCCTGGTAGACATTGGCCAGCGTCTGCGCCTCGACCCCCTGGGTCGCGTCCACGACCAGAAGCGAGCCCTCGACCGCGCGCATCGACCGGCTGACCTCATAGGCGAAGTCCACGTGGCCGGGGGTGTCGATCAGGTTCAGCACATAGGTGCGCCCGTCCTTCGCCGGGTATTCGATGCGCACGGTGTTGGCCTTGATGGTGATGCCCCGCTCGCGCTCGATATCCATGCTGTCGAGCAGCTGGGCCTTCATGTCGCGTTCGGCGACCGTGCCCGTCAACTGGATCAGGCGGTCGGCCAGGGTGGATTTGCCGTGGTCGATATGGGCCACGATCGAGAAATTGCGGATGAGGTCAAGGTCGGTCATGGCCGGGCTATACAAGGGCTTTGGCGTTGCGGAAAGGGGGTTCAGCACGGGCTGGCGAAACCGGCCTCGCGCAGCCGGCGCCGGCGCAGCGCGGCCTCGCGCCACATGGTATAGCAGCCCGAGGCGACGATCAGCCCGGCGCCCAGAAGCGTGGGCAGGTCGGGACGTTCGTCGAAGACCAGGAAGGCCAGGATCAGCGCAAAGACCAGCCGGGAATAGCGATAGGGCGCGATGGCCGAAGCCTCGCCGATGCGGGTGGCCGCGACCAGCAGGGCATAGCCGCCGACGCCGACGACCATGCAGCCCGCCAGCTGGCCCAGCTGCACGGCACCGGGTCGCGCAAGCGGCTGGCCCAGGGCGGCCCACATGGCCAGCCCGCCCAGCATGATCGCCAGAAAGGCCGAGCCGGCGATCTGGTCCGAGGGGATGCTGTCGGGGATGCGGCGCGTCGCCAGGTCGCGCACCACCAGCGCCACCACGGCAAGCAGGGCCATCAGCGAGACCGGCTGGAAGCCCGCAAATCCCGGCCGCACGATCAGCAGCACGCCCGCGAAGCCCACGGCGATCGCGCTGCAGCGGCGCCAGCCCACCGGCTCGCCCAGAAACAGCGCCGCGCCCAGGACGATGAAAAGCGGCAGCGCCTGCAGGATCGCCGAGGTCGAGGAAAGCTCGCTCAGCGCCAGCGCCACGGTAAAGCCGATGGCGCCCACCACCTCGCCCAGATTGCGCAAGAGCAGCAGCGGATGCAGCAGCTGGCGCGTCCAGAAGCGCCGACGCCGACGCAGGAGCGAGGCCCAGAAGGCCAGGAAACCCATGCCGCCCACCATGGCCAGAACCTGCGCATAGGGCAGGCCCATGGTCATCAGCTTGACGAACATGTCCTCGAAGGCGAACAGCGCCATGGACAGGACCATCAGGATCGCGCCACGGAAGTTTTCAGTGACCATCGGTCGCAGCCTCATGTGGGGGAGTTGCGCCCGCGGCGCCTTGGCGCGATCATAGCCGCGTTGCCGGACAGGCGAAAGGTCCGGGCAGGCGAAAGGATGCACCGATGAAATTCCGCGTCGAGGACATGAGCTGCGGCCATTGCACCGCCGCCATCGAAAAGGCGGTGGCCGAGGCGGGCGGCAGGGCCGCGACCGACCTCGCCGGCCGCAGCGTCACGGTCGAGGGGCTGGATGCCGCCCGCGCGGCCGAGGTGATTCGCGAAGCCGGCTATACGCCGGAACCGGCCTGAGCGCATATCTTGGGGCGCGCGCGCCCACAGCCGCCATCCTTGGATCCCCTGCGCCGCCCCGCCGCAATTGAGGCGAGGGGCGGCTTCTGCTAAGCTGCGCCGGACAAGAACGCGGCCGAAAGAGGGTGCCCAGCCCCGCTGCCGTGGCAGGAGCCGAGGAGACAGAGATGTTCAACCGATTGATGATCGCCGCCGCCGCGGTGGTGCTGACCACGCCGCTCGCCGTGGCGGGCCCGATCGATTCCGCCTGCGTCCGTTCGGAACGCGGCGCCCGCAACGGCCAGGCCTGCCGCTGCATCCAGCAGGTCGCCGACCAAACGCTGTCGCGCTCGGACCAGCGGCGCGCGGCGCGCTTCTTCCGCGACGCCGATGCGGCGCAAGAGGTGCGCATGTCGAAAAGCGATGCCGACAACGCCTTCTGGGCGCGCTACAAGAGTTTCGCCGCCGCGGCCGAGGCCTATTGCACGCGCTGAGGCGGGGATGCGCATCACCGTGCTGACGGGGGCCGGCATCTCGGCCGAAAGCGGGATCAGGACGTTCCGCGCCACCGACGGGCTGTGGGAAGAGCATCGCATCGAGGATGTCGCGACGCCCGAGGGCTTCCGCCGCGACCCGGCGCTGGTGCATCGCTTCTACAACCAGCGCCGCGCCGATGCCGCCCGCGCCCGGCCCAATGCGGCGCATCGGGCACTGGCGCGGCTGGCGCAGCGCCACGAGCTGACCTTGGTCACGCAGAACGTGGACGACCTGCACGAACGCGGCGGCTCGCCCGAGGTGATCCACATGCACGGCAGCCTGCTCGGCGCGCTCTGCGCCGGCTGCGGGCACCGCTGGCCGGCGGCGCTGGTGATGCGCCCGCCCGATCCCTGCCCGGCCTGCGGCCAGGCCCTGGCCCGGCCCGACATCGTCTGGTTCGGCGAGATCCCCTATCACATGGAGCGGATCTGGCAGGCGGTCGAAAGCGCCGAACTCTTCGCCGCCATCGGCACCTCGGGCCTGGTCTATCCGGCCGCGGGCCTTGCCCAGCACGCCCGCCGCAACGGCGCCGAGACGATCGAACTGAACCTGGCAAGCTCGGCCGTCAGCCGCGACTTCTCCGACCGCCGCACCGGCCCCGCCACCCTGGTGGTGCCGGAATGGGTCGATGCGCTCTGCGGCTGACCCCTCCCGCGTTTTTCTCCGTTGCGAAAATACCCCGGGGGAACGCCGGGCCGACCCCATCGAGGGGTCGGCCCGGCGTGGGGGCAGCGCCCCCAGGCGCCCCTGCAACCCGCACCGCGCTTGACCAGGGCAGCGCAATCGGCCACCCCTGGCCTGCGCCCCGCAACCCCAAGGCCCGCCATGACCCGCACCATCCTTGCCAATGCCCGCCTGATCCTGCCCGAGACCGTAACCCCCGGCGCGCTGGTGCTGGAAGCCGGCGCCATCACCGCGATCCAGCCGGGCAACGCCGTGCCGGCCGGCGCGCTGGACATGCAGGGCGACTTCATCGCCCCCGGCATGGTCGAGCTGCATACCGACAACCTGGAGCGCCACATCCGCCCCCGCCCCGGCGTGGACTGGCCCCATGCCGGCGCCATCCTCGCCCATGACGCCGAACTGGCGGGCTGCGGCATCACCACGGTCTTCGACGCCATGCGCGTCGGCTCGATCCCGAACGAGGGGCCGGACCAGGATTACGACAAATATGCCCGCGAGCTGGCGCATGAACTCGCCGCGCTGCGGGCGCGGGGCGCCTTGCGCATCAGCCATTTCCTGCACCTGCGCGCCGAGATCTGCTCGCAGACCCTGCTGGCCGAACTGGACGAATTCGGCCCCGAGGACCGGGTCGGCATCATCAGCCTGATGGACCACACCCCCGGCCAGCGCCAGTTCCGCGACATCTCGAAGCTCGCGCAATACGTGCAGGGCAAGTACAAGCTCTCGGACGCGGCCTTCGCCGAGCATGTCGCACGGCTGCAAGACCTGCGCGCCCGCTTCGGCGACCGGCACGAGGCGGCAGCGGTCGAGATCGCGCATCGGCTGGGCGCGGTGCTGGCCAGCCATGACGACACCACGGCCGCCCATGTCGCGCTTTCGGCCGGCCATGGCGTGCGGCTGGCCGAGTTCCCGACCACGCCCGAGGCGGCGGCCGCCTGCCACGACCACGGCATCATGGTGATGATGGGCGCGCCCAACCTGATCCGCGGCGGCAGCCATTCCGGCAATGTCTCGGCGGCGGAACTGGCGCGGGCCGGGCACCTGGACATCCTGTCCTCGGATTACGTGCCCTCGGGGCTCCTGGCCGGGGCGCTGATCCTGGCGCGGATCTGGGACGACCTGCCGCGCGCCATGGCGACGGTGACGGCCAATCCGGCGCAAGCGGCCGGGCTGAACGATCGCGGCCGCCTGGCGCCGGGGCTGCGCGCCGACCTGATCCGCTTTGCCATGCTGGACGAGGTGACGCCGGTCATGCGCGAGACCTGGGTGCGCGGGTGCCGGGTCTGATCCTTGCCGCGAACCTGCGAAAATTCGCAATTTCCTTGACCTGGATCAAGCGGTTCCGGCCGGCACCGGGCTAGCCATGCCCGGCCCAGAAGGAGTGCGAACCATGAGCTACAAGGCAAAGATCGACGAGATGCGCGGCGAATTGCGGGTGATGAACAAGGCCATCCCCGACACCACAAAGGGCTTCGGCGCGCTGACCAGGACAGTGCATGACGGCGGCGTGCTGGACGCCAAGACCAAGGAGTTCATCGCCGTCGGCATGGCCATCGTCCAGCGCTGCGAGCCCTGCATCCTGTTCCATGTCGAGGCGCTGATGAAGGCCGGCGCCACCCGCGAGGAACTGGGCGACGTGCTCTCCATGGCGATCCAGATGAGCGGCGGGCCCGGCCTGATGTATGCCGGCCGGGCGCTGGCCTGCTGGGACGAACTGGCGGCGGGCTGATCCCGCCGCCGCAAGGCGCGCTCAGGTGATGACGTCGGGCGCGGCGCGGCCGGTGCGGGCACGGATGCCGGCGATCTCCTCGGCGGCGGCGATGACCACGGCCAGCGCCTGTTGCGGGTCGTCCTGCATCCGGACCGGGTCGGTCTCGACCCGCTCCAGGTAGACGCGCAGCGTCGCCCCCTCGGTCCCGGTGCCCGACAGGCGCAGCACGATGCGGCCGCCGCCCTCGGTCATGATGCGCAGGCCCTGCCCCTCGCTGCGCGAGCCGTCCACCGGGTCGTCATAGGCGAATTCGTCCGCCGCCTCGATCCGCAGCCCGGCGGCACTCCGGCCCGGCAATTCTGCCAGCCGGTCGCGCAGGGCCGCCATCAGCTCGGCCGCGGCCGCCGCATCCACCGCCTCGTAATCGTGGCGCGAGTAATAGTTGCGGCCGTATCGGGCCCAATGGTCGGCCATGATCTCGGCCACGGACTGCCGGCGCTCGGCCAGCAGGTTCAGCCAGAACAGCACCGCCCAGAGCCCGTCCTTTTCCCGCACATGGTCCGAGCCGGTGCCGGCGCTTTCCTCGCCGCAGAGCGTGGCACGGCCGGCATCGAGCAGGTTGCCGAAGAACTTCCAGCCGGTGGGCGTCTCGTAGCAGGCGATCCCAAGGCTCTCGGCCACCCGGTCCAGCGCGCGCGAGGTCGGCATCGACCGCGCCACCCCCTTCAGCCCGCCGGCATAGGCCGGGACCAGCGTGGCATTGGCCGCCAGCACCGCAAGGCTGTCCGAGGGCGTGACGTAGCAGCCCCGCCCGACGATCATGTTGCGGTCGCCGTCGCCATCCGAGGCGGCGCCGAAATCCGGCGCACCCTCGCCGAACATCGCCTGCATCAGATCCTTGGCCCAGATCGGGTTCGGATCCGGGTGGCCGCCGCCGAAATCGGGTTTCGGCTCGGCATTCACCACCGAGCCCGCGGGCGCCCCCAGCGCCCCTTCCAGGATCGCCCTGGCATAGGGGCCGGTCACGGCATGCATGGCATCGAAGCGGATGCGAAAGCCGTCCGCGAACAGCGCGCGGATCTTGGCGAAATCGAAGATCTGCGCCATCAGCGCCTGGTAGTCGGCGACGGAATCGACGACCTCGACCTCCATGCCGCCCAGGGTGGTGGTGCCCGGCCTGGACAGGTCCACGTCCTGCGCGTCGAGGATGCGGTATTCCGTCAGCGCCTTGGTCGCCTCGAAGATCGCCTCGGTCACGGGCTCGGGCGCGGGGCCGCCATTGGCGGTGTTGTACTTGACGCCGAAATCCTCGGTCGGGCCGCCGGGGTTGTGGCTGGCGGACATGATGATGCCGCCGTCCGCGCCGCGCAGCCGGATCAGGTGCGAGGCGGCGGGGGTGGACAGCAGCGCGTTCTGCCCGACGATCACCTTCTTCGCCCCGCTGGCCGCCGCCATGCGCAGGATGACCTGCGCGGCGCGGTCGCCGAAATAGCGCCCGTCGCCGCCCAGCACATAGGTCTTGCCCGCGGCGCCGCCGGTGCCGTTCCAGATCGCCTGGACGAAGTTTTCAAGGTAATGCGGCTCGATGAAGACTGGGGTCTTCTTGCGCAGGCCCGAGGTGCCGGGCTTCTGGCCCGCGATGGGCTGGGTCGGGACGGTGTGAACGGTCATGGACCTCTCCTTAGCGTTCGTGGTCGCGCATGATGCTGGCAGTCCGCGCGACCGAGGGCAATGCCGAGAAATCCCCGGCCGCCACCGGCAGGCGCAGCTGCCAGTTCGGATATTCGCCGACCGTGCCGGGCAGGTTCGGCTGGTCGGCCATATCGAGCAGCAATTCCGCCTGCACCGCCACCAGAAGCGACGGCGTGCGGGCCAGGAAATCGTGCAGCGCATCGACGCCGGGATCGGGCAGCAGCCGGTCGAAGGCGGCAACTTCCTCGGCGCGTTCCTGCTGCCCGGCGGCGGTTTCCTGCCCGGCAATGCGGGCGCGGGCGGTTATGTCGGCGCCCTGCCGCCAGCCGCGCCAGGTCGGCAGGTCGTGGGTCGAGAAGCTGGCGATGGCGCCGCGGTCATAGGATTCGGCCGCGCGAAAGGCGGGCGGATGCCAGCCGTCGCGCTCGAACATCGCCACGCGGCAGCCAAGGATGCCCGAGGCCGCCAGCGCCTCGCGCAGCCCCTCGGGGATATTGCCCAGATCCTCGCCGACGATGACCGCATTGCCGGCGCGCGCCGCCTCGATCCGGGCCACGGCCAGCATGGCGTCGCGCGGCATGGCGACATAGGCGCCGGGGGCCGCGTCGGGCACCCAATAGGCGCGCTCGAAGCCCAGGATGTGGTCGATGCGCAACACGCCCGCGAATTGCAGCTGGCGGCGCAGGGTTTCCGCCAGCGGCGCATAGGCCCGCGCGCGCAGGCCCAAGGGGCTGAAGGGTGCGAGCGACCAGTTCTGCCCCTCGGGCGCAAAGGCGTCGGGCGGGGCGCCCAGCGAGGCGCCGAAGGCGAAGCTCGCGCGATCCTCCCATGTCTCGGCGCCGAAGGGATGGGTGCCGACGGCGAGGTCCAGGTAAAGCCCATGCGCCATGCCGCCGTCGCGCGCCGCCTGCCCGGCCGCCGCCAAGGCCCGCTCGGCGCGCCATTGCAGCCAGGCGTGAAAGCGCATCTCCGCGGCCAGTTCCGCCCGCGCGGCGATGGCAGCGGGCGTGTCGGGCGAGGCGAGCGTCGCCGGCCAATCGCCCCAGAAGGCACCCAGCCGCGCCGACAGCGCCTGATGCAGGGCAAAGCGTTGCAGGCCCTCGCCCTCGGCCGCCTGCCAGGCGTCGAAACCGGGATCGCCGGGGAAGGCGTCGTATTCCGCCCGCAGCGCCGCCATGCGGGCGGGGATGTCGCGGGCGTAATCGACGCGCGGGCCGGGCGTGCCCGCGCCGCCGGGCAGGTGGATCACGTTCAGCCGCCGGCGGTGCGAGGGGGTATAGGGGCTGAAAAGCTGCGGCACGGTCGGGAAGCCGGCATGGACCGGGTTGATGCCCAGAAACGCCGCCCCCTTCCCGCCCATCCCCTGCGCCAGGGCCGCAAGGTCGGCATAGCTGCCGATCCCCGTTTCCGAGATGCCGTAAAGCGGCGCGACCAGCCCCCAGCAGCGCGCCGGCTCGGGCAGGCGCGGCGGCGCGGCGAGCAGCGTCAGCTCGCGCCCCTCGGCCCGCAGGCGATGGATGCCCAGCGGCAGCTCGGGCAAGGGGCCGTTGCCCTCGGCCTCGGCGCCATTCTCGAAGGTCAGCTGCCATTCGCCGAAGGACAGGTCGGGGCGGGCGCCGGCGGCGCAGATCACGTCCTGCGGCAGGCGGTCGGCATGGTCGTCCAGCGCCGCCTGCGCCTCGGCCGCGGTGGGCACGGCCAGGCCCATGGCGGCAAGCAGCGCCACCGCCGTCTCGACCGAGGTCGCGCGCCAGTGCCCGGCAAGGTCGTGAAAACCCGGCAGCACCCCCATCCGCTCCGCCAGGGCCAGGCGCGGGTCAGTCATCCTCGCGCTCCAGATCAAAGGCCAGGACGGATTGGCCATCCACCGCCAGCCGCTCCGCCTCGACCACATGCGGGGCCAGGTCGGGGCGGCTGGTGTCCAGGTGCAGCCGCCAGCGCCAGCCCGCGGGGCGTTCGGGCAGCACCACCTCCAGCGGGTCGCCGTTGTTGAAGACCAGGAACAGCGCCTCTTCGCGCTGCGCATATTCGGGGGTGCCGGCGGCCATGCGCAGCTCGGCGCAAAGCACGCGCAGCTCGGGGTTGCCCCAGTCGGCCGGCGTCATCTCGGCCCCGTCCGGGCGCAGCCAGAACAGGTCGGGCAGCCCGTCGGTCAGGCGCGGGCGCGAATGCAGGAAGCGTTTCTGCCGCAGGATCGGATGGGCGCGGCGAAAGGCGATGAGCTTGCGGGTGAAGTCCAGGAAGGCCGGGTCGGCGCCATCCCATTGCACCCAGCCGATCTCGTTGTCCTGGCAATAGGCGTTGTTGTTGCCGGCCTGCGAATTGCCCAGCTCGTCCCCGGCCAGCAGCATGGGCGTGCCCTGCGACAAAAGCAGCGTCGCCAGCAGGTTGCGGCGCCGCCGCGCGCGGGCATCGAGGATCGCGGGATCGTCGCTGGGCCCCTCGGCGCCCATGTTGTCCGAGAAATTCTCGGAATGGCCGTCGCGGTTCTCCTCGCCATTGGCGGCGTTGTGTTTTTCGCAATAGCTGACCACGTCCATCAGCGTGAAGCCGTCATGCGCGGTCAGGAAGTTCACCGAGGCCGTGGCGGGCCGGCCGGAATGGTCGAACTGCCGGGCGGAACCCGCCATGCGGTCGGCAAGCTCGGGCACCTGCCGGGCGTCGCCGCGCCAGAAGCGGCGGATGCCGTCGCGATACTTGTCGTTCCATTCCAGGAAGGGCGGCGGGAAGCCGCCCAGCTGATAGCCGCCGGGGCCGATGTCCCAGGGCTCGGCGATCAGCTTGACCCGCGTCAGCACAGGATCCTGCCGGATCGCGTCGAAGAACGAGGCGCTGCGGTCGAAGCCGCCGCGCGCCCGCCGCCCCAGCGTCGCGCAGAGGTCGAAGCGGAACCCGTCCACATGCATGACCTCGACCCAATAGCGCAAGGAGTCCATGACCATACGCAGCACCATCGGATGGTTCACGTTCAGCGTGTTGCCGGTGCCGGTGTCGTTGATGTAATAGCGCGGATCCTCCTGCAGCCGGTAATAGCTGCGGTTGTCGAGGCCGCGGAAGCTCAGCGTCGGGCCAAGCTCGTTGCCCTCGCCGGTGTGGTTGTAGACCACGTCCATGATGACCTCGATGCCGGCGGCATGCATGCGGGCGACCATGTGCTGGAACTCGGCGATCTGATCCTTGGCCAGGTAGCGCGGATCGGGGGCGAAGAAGCCGAGCGTCTGGTAGCCCCAATAGTTCACCAGCCCCTTTTCCAGCAGGAAGCGGTCGTTCAGGAAGGCCTGCGCCGGCAGCAGCTCCAGCGCGGTGATGCCCAAGGATTGCAGATGCTCCAGCACCGGGTCCGAGGCGAGGCCCAGGAAGCTGCCGCGATACGGGACATCGGGGTGCGCTTCGGTGAGGCCCTTGACATGGGCCTCGTAGATCACCGTCTCGGCGATGTCGCGGCGCGGCGGCTGGTCGGCGCCCCAGGCGAAGGAGGGATCCTCGACCACGCAGCGCGGCATGAAGCGGGCGCTGTCGCGGCGGTCAAAGCTCAGGTCGGATTCGGGCGCGCCGACGGTATAGCCCATCAGCGCGTCGTGCCAGACCGGGTGCCGGGTCAGCCGCTTGGCATAGGGGTCGAGAAGCAGCTTGTGATAGTTGAAGCGGTGCCCCTCGGCGGGCGCATAGGGGCCATCGGCGCGCAGCCCGTAAAGCTGGCCGGGGCGCAGGCCGGGGACATAGCCGTGCCAGACGTCGCCGTCGCGTTCCGGCAGGTCCAGCCGGTGCGTCTCGGTCCGGCCGTCGGGGGAAAAGAGGCACAGCGTCACCCGCCGCGCATGTTCGGAAAACACGGCGAAGTTCACCCCCTCGCCGTCGAAGGTCGCGCCCAGCGGTTCCGCCCGGCCCTCGAGGATGCGCAGCAGGGTCATCAGGCGGCCATCGCCCCGAACAGCTGGGCATAGGCGCGGGCCGAGGCGTCCCAGCCCACCGGATGCGCCATGGCGTTTTCCATCATGCGGCTCCAGACCGCCGGCTGGCGCCAGAGCGCGCAAAGCCGGGACAGCGCGCGGGACAGCGCGCGGGCATCGACCGGGTGGAACTGCACCCCGGTCGCCACCCCCGCGGCCAGCCCGGCGGCCGAGGCGTTGATGACGGTATCGGCCAGCCCGCCGGTCAGCGCCACCAGCGGCAGGGTGCCGAAGCGCAGCCCGTAAAGCTGGGTCAGCCCGCAGGGTTCGAAGCGCGAGGGCACCAGGATGGCGTCGCCGCCGGCGATCATGCGGCGCGACAGCGGCTCGTCATAGCCCAGCCGCAAGGCCACGCCGGGATGGCGGGCGGCAGCCTGGGAAAAGGCGGCCTCGAGCCCAGGGTCGCCCGAGCCCAGCACCGCCAGCTGGCCGCCGTTGTCGAGCAGCGTGGGCAGCGCCTCGATCAGCAGGTCCAGCCCCTTCTGCCCGGTCAGGCGCGAGACGACGACGCAAAGCGGCCCATCCGCATCCGGCAGGCCGAACTCGTCGCGCAGCGCGGCGCGGTGGGGCGCCTTGCCCTCGGGCGTGGCATAGGGCGGCTTCCAGGCGTCCAGGTCGATGCCGTTCAGGATGCCGGTGAAGTCGGCGGCGCGGTCGGCCAGCACCCCCTCCATCCCCATGCCGTATTCGGGGGTCATCAGCTCCTCGGCATAGGTGGGGCTGACGGTCGAGACCTTGTCGGCAAAGACGATCCCCGCCTTCAGCGCCGAGATCCGGCCCCAATATTCGAAGCCGCGCGGGTTGAAGAGATGCGCCGGCAGTTGCAGCGCCGACAGCATATGCGCCGGCGCAAGGCCCTGGAAGGCGATGTTGTGGATGGTCAGCAGCGTCCGCACGTCCCGCACGCCCGCCTGGCGCAGATAGACCGGGGTCAGCCCCGCCTGCCAGTCGTGCAGGTGCAGCACCTGCGGCCGCCAGCCCTCGACCCCATCGGCGGCGATCAGGGCGGCGGCCTTGCACAGCGCGGCGAAACGCTGCGGATTGTCGGGCCAGTCGCGGCCGTCCGGGCCCAGGTAGATGCCGCCCTGCCGGTCGAAAAGATGCGGCGCGTCCAGGATGTAGAGCACCGCCTTTCCCAGCGCGCCGCGCCGGATGCGGGCCGGGCCGCCGAACAGCTCCGGGATCTCGCGCACCACCGGCGCCTTGGCCGCGGCCCCCAGCACCGCCGGATAGCCGGGCAGCAGCACCCGCATCCCGACCCCCTGCCCGGCCAGCGCCGCCGGCAGCGCGCCCGCCACGTCGGCAAGGCCGCCGGTCTTGACCAGCGGCACGCATTCCGAGGCAACGGACAGAACCCTTGTCATAAAGACGCTTCCCTTCGATCCAGCATGTCCTGCGTGATCAGCGTGACACCCCCTTCCGAGACGCGGAACCATTTCGCGTCCTCTTCCGAGTCTTCGCCGACGACCAGCCCTTCGGGGATTCGAACGGCGCGGTCAATGACCACATTGGTCAAACGCGCGTGTCGGGCGACATTGGCATAGGGCAACACCACCGCGCGCTCCAGGCTGGAATAGGAATTGGTATGGACCTGGGTGAACAGCAGCGACTCGCGGATCTCGCTGCCCGAGATGATGCAGCCGCCCGAGATCAGCGAACTGACGGCGCTGCCGCGGCGGTCGGGCTCGTCATGGATGAACTTGGCCGGCGGCACCAGTTCGGAATAGGTCCAGATCGGCCAGTCGCGATCCCACAGGTTCAGGTCCGGGTTGAAGTCGGTCAGGTCGATATTCGCCCGCCAGAAGGCATCGACCGTGCCCACGTCGCGCCAATAGACCGGCTCGCCGTCCGAGCGCACGCAGCTGTCGGCAAAGCGATGCGCCTGCGCCTTGCCGTCCCTGACGATCTGGGGGATCAGGTCGTTGCCGAAATCATGGCTGGAATTGTCGTCCTGCATGTCGCGGATCAGCAGGTCGCGCAGGAAGTCCCAGCGAAAGACATAGATCCCCATCGAGGCCAGCGTCACCTCGGGGTCGTCCGGCGTTCCCGGCGGATCGGCGGGCTTTTCCAGGAAGCTGGTGATGACGTCGTTGCCGTCCACCGCCATGACGCCAAAGGCCGATGCCTCGGCCCGCGGCACGGTCAGGCAGCCGATGGTCACGTCCGCGCCCGCCTCGACATGGTGGCGGATCATCAGCTCGTAATCCATCTTGTAGATATGGTCGCCGGCCAGGATCAGCACGTAGTCGACGCCGTAGCTGTCGATGATGTCGATGTTCTGCGCCACCGCATCGGCCGTGCCGCGATACCACATCGATTCGTCGTAACGCTGCGAGGCGGGCAGAATGTCCAGGAACTCGTTGCGCTCGGCGCGAAAGAAGTTCCAGCCGCGCTGGACGTGGCGGATCAGGCTGTGGGCCTTGTATTGCGTGGCCAGCGCCATCTTGCGGATGCCCGAGTTCAGCGCATTCGACAGCGCGAAGTCGATGATCCGCGACTTGCCGCCGAAATAGACCGCCGGCTTCACGCGCTTGTCGGTCAGCTCGCGCAGGCGCGAGCCGCGGCCGCCGGCCAGAATGAAGGCCATGGATCTTCTGGAAAGCCTTTCCTCACGCGGTGCCATCTCTCTGCCCTCCCCCTTTTTGCCCGGCGCGCGGGTGTGGTTGCTATGATGTCGTCCTGTCGTCCTTGATGAAGATCAGCGTCGAAAGCGGCGGCAGCACCAGGTCCGCATGGGCGGGCTGGCCGTGGCTTTCGCCCGGCAGGGCGGTGACGCGGCCCAGGTTGCCGCGCCCGGCGCCGCCATAGACCTCGGCATCGCTGTTCAGCACCTCGCGCCACAGGCCCGGCTGCGGAAAGCCCATGCGCCAGCCGCTGCGCTCGACCGGGGTGAAGTTGCAGACCACCACCACCTCGGCATCGCCCGGACCCCCGCGCCGCACCCAGGCATAGATGGAATGGGCGGCATCATCGGCCTCGATCCACTGGAAGCCCGCGCCGTCGCAATCATGCGCGTAAAGCGCGGGCGTCGCGCGATAGATCGCATTCAGGTCGCGCACCAGCAATTGCATGCCGTAATGCAGCGGGTTGCCGATGCAGGCCCAGTCGATCTCGGCATCGTGGTTCCATTCCGACCCTTGGGCGAATTCCTGGCCCATGAACAGCAGCTTCTTGCCCGGATGGCCCCACATGAAGCCGTAATAGGCGCGCAGGTTGGCGAATTTCTCCCATTCGCTGCCGGGCATCTTGGCCAGCATCGAGCCCTTGCCGTGGACCACCTCGTCATGGCTGATCGGCAGGATGAAATTCTCGCTGAAGGCGTAATGCAGGCCGAAGGTCATCTGGTGGTGATGGTGCTTGCGATGGATCGGCTCGCGCCTGATGTAATCCAGCGTGTCGTTCATCCAGCCCATGTTCCACTTGAAGCCGAAGCCCAGCCCGCCTTCATGCACCGGGCGCGAGACCCTGGGATAGCTGGTCGATTCCTCGGCCACGGTCATGATCCCCGGCTCTTCGCCATAGGTCAGGCGGTTCATCTGTTGCAGCATAGCGATGGCCTCGTAATTCTCGCGCCCGCCGTCCTTGTTGGGCACCCATTGGCCCTCGGCACGGGAATAGTCGCGGTAGAGCATCGAGGCCACCGCATCCACCCGCAGCCCGTCCAGGTGATATTCCCTGAGCCAATACAAGGCATTGGCGGTCAGGTAATTCATCACCTCGGCCCGGCCGTAGTTGTAGATCAGCGTGTTCCAGTCCTGGTGGAAGCCCTCGCGCGGGTCGGCATGTTCGTAAAGCGCGGTGCCGTCGAACTGCACCAGCCCGTGCGGATCGGTCGGGAAATGCCCCGGCACCCAGTCGAGGATCACCCCCAGCCCGGCCTTGTGCGCGGCGTTCACCAAGTCGCGGAACTCGTGCGGCGGGCCGAAGCGGATCGTCGGCGCGAACAGCCCGACCGGCTGGTAGCCCCAGGAGCCGTCAAAGGGATATTCGCTGATCGGCAGCAGCTCGATATGGGTGAAGCCCATGTCCTTGGCGTAATCGACCAGCTCGACCGCCGCCTCGCGGTATGAGATCGGGCGGCCGCCGTCCTTCCTGCGCCAGCTGCCCAGATGCACCTCGTAGATCGAGATCGGGCGGTCGATGCGCTGCGCCTCGGCCCGCGTGCCCATCCAGCCATGGTCCGACCAGCCATAGCCCGCAATGTCGCGCACGACCGAGGCCGTGGCCGGCGGGTGCTGGGCGCCGAAGCCGACCGGATCGGCCTTTTGCGCCAACCCGCCATAGGCGCCGAGGATCTCGTATTTATAGGCGGTGCCATCGCCCAGGCCGGGCATGAAGATCTCCCAAACGCCGGTCGCGCCGCGGCGGCGCATGACATGGCGCCGCCCGTCCCAGGCGTTGAAATCCCCGATCAGCGAGACGCGGCGGGCATTGGGCGCCCAGACCGCGAAATGCGTGCCGGCCGTGCCCTGGTGTTCGATCACATGCGCCCCGAGCACCTGCCACAGCCCATGGTGCCGCCCCTCGCCCAGCAGGTATTCGTCAAGCTCGCCCAAGACCGGGCCGAAGCGATAGGCGTCCTCGACCAGCCATTCCTCGCCGTCGCGCCGCCCGCGCAAGAGATAGGGTTCCGCGCCCGGCACCATGCCATGGAACAGGCCGGGATAGCCCTCGACCGGGTCCAGCGGATGCGCCTTGCCGCCGACCATGGCCGCCATCTCCTGTGCGCCGGGATCGAAGGCGGTGACATGGCGCGTGCCGCCCCGCGGATGCGGGCCAAGGACCGCGAAGGGATCGTCGAAGCGTCCCTTGGCGATGCGGCTCAGCACCGCGGGGTCGGCGATATCATCCGGGTCGATCTGCGCCATGGTTCCCCCTCCGCGACGGCGTCACTCCTGCCCGAGCAGGCTTTGCGCGTTCCAGATGTCCTGCATGTAGCCGCGGATGGTGCGATCCGACGAGAACCAGCCCGAGCGCGCCACATTCAGCGCCGCCATGCGCGTCCATTCGGTCCGGTTGGCATAGGCGAAGTCGACCTCGCGCTGCGCCCGCCAGTAATCGGCGAAATCCGAAGCGACGAGGAAATAGTCCGCCCGCGTCAGGTTCTCGACGATATTCGCATAGCGGTCCGGCTCGCCTGGGCTGAAGGTGCCGCTGCGGATCGCCTCGACGGCGCGGGTCAGGCGCGGATCGGCTGCGACCGCGCGGGCGGCATGGTCGGGGACGGCGCGGCGGGCCTCGGCCTCCTCGGCGGTCAGGCCGAACAGGAAGAAGTTCTCGGCCCCGACCAGTTCCCGGATTTCGACATTGGCCCCGTCCAGCGTGCCGATGGTCGGCGCGCCGTTCAGCGCGAATTTCATGTTGCCGGTGCCCGATGCCTCCTTGCCCGCCGTCGAGATCTGCTCGGACAGGTCGGCGGCCGGGATCAGCCGCTCGGCCAGCGTCACGTTGTAGTTGGGCAGGTAGAGGATCTGCAGCTTCTCGTTCGTCGCCGCATCGGCGTTGATGACGGCAGCCACGTCGTTGATCAGCCGGATGATGTCCTTGGCGAAGAAATAGCCCGGCGCCGCCTTGCCGCCAAAGATCTTGACCCGCGCGGTCCAATCCGCGGACGGGTTCTCGCGCATCTCCTGCCACAGCGCGATGGCTTCCAGGATGTTCAGGTGCTGGCGCTTGTATTCGTGGATGCGCTTGATCTGCACGTCGAACAGCGCCTGCGGGTTCAGCGCCACGCCATGCTCGCGGGCGATCCAGTCGCACAGGTCCGCCTTGTTCGCGGCCTTCACGGCGGCGAACGCATCCAGCCAGCCGGCGTCGGCGACATGGGGCTCCAGCGCGTGCAACTGCTCCAGATCGCCCACCCAGCCGTCGCCGATGGTCTGGGCGATCAGCCGCGACAGCCGCGGGTTGCAACCCAGAAGCCAGCGCCGCGGGGTCACGCCGTTGGTCTGGTTGACGATGCGGTCGGGCCAGATGCGGTGCTGGTCGGCAAAGACCGTGGTCTTCATCAGCCCGGTATGCAGGGCCGAGACGCCGTTCACCCGGTTCGACAGGATGAAGGACAGCTCGCCCATCCGCACCTTGCCATCGCCGCGCGCGGTATTGCGGCGGTCGGGATGCGCCTTGGCATCGGCCTCGTCGATGCGGTCGATGATCTGCAGGTGCCGCGGCAGCAGATCGGCAAACAGCCCCTCGCCCCAGCTTTCCAGCGCCTCGGGCAGAAGCGTGTGGTTGGTGTAGTTGACGCAGCCGCGGGTGATCCCGACCGCCTCGTCAAAGGGCAGGCCGCGTTCGTCATGCAGGATGCGCACCAGTTCCGGCCCGGCGATGGCGGGATGGGTGTCGTTCAGCTGGATCGCCACCTTCTGCGGCAACAGGCGCAGGTCGGCATGGTCGGCCTCGAAGCGGCGCAGGATGTCGCGGATCGAGGCGGCCGAGAAGAAATATTCCTGCGTCAGCCGCAGCCGCTTGCCCTTTTCGGTCGAATCCTCGGGATAAAGCACGCGCGAGATGGTGCGGGCCAGCGCCTCGGCCTCGGCCGCGGCGGCAAAATCGCCGGCGTTGAAGCGGTCGAGGTCGAAGGGATCGACCGCCCGCCCGGCCCAGAGCCGCAGCGTATTGGCCCAGGCCCCGCGCCAGCCGATGACCGGCGTGTCGAAGGCCTCGGCCTGCACGAAGCTTTCGGGTTCCCAGACCGCCCGGCCGTCGCGGGTCGCGACCTGGCCGCCGAAGCCCAGGGTAAAGCGCGCCTCGGGGCGCTCGAACTGCCAGACGAAGGGCTGTTCCAGCCAGTCCTCGGGCGCCTCGACCTGCCGGCCCTCGGCAAAGCTCTGGCGAAACAGCCCGTGTTCGTAGCGGATGCCATAGCCATAGGCCGGGCAGCCCAGCGTGGCCAGCGATTCCATGAAGCAGGCCGCCAGCCGCCCCAGTCCCCCGTTGCCAAGCGCCGCGTCGGGTTCGTCCAGCAGCAGCCCGGCATAGTCGAGGCCAAAGCTTTCCACCGCCGCCTGCGCCTCGTCGGCCAGTTGCAGGTTGACGATATTGTCCTGCAGCAGCCGTCCGATCAGGAATTCCATCGACAGGTAATAGACCCGCTTGGCATCGGCGCGATAGGTGGCGCGGGTCGCGGCCATCCAGCGGTCCACGATGCGGTCGCGCACCGCGTGGCTCAGCGCCAGCCGCCAGTCGAAGACCTGCGCGTGGTCGGGATCCTTGCCCAGCGTATAGGCCAGGTGCCACAGGATCGCGTCGCGGAAATCGCTTTGGGGCATGTCGTCCCTGGCCATGGATCACCCTTCTTTCGGCACACCCGTATCCTTTCGGGTCATCCCCTTGGCTTAAGCCATCCGTTATCGAAAGCAAGCGGTTGGGAGAAAATTCTGTTAGCGTTAACCGACGCGGGCAATATCATGCCGAAACCCGGCGCGGATCGTCGGAATCGCCCGCGTTCCCGGCCCCGCACGCCAAAGGATTGCGCCAAACCGGGCGAGGGCCGCATGTTCTGCGGCTCTTTGGCCGGTCAGAAATCCAGGCCCAGGTCCAGCGTGCGCGCCGAATGCGTCAACGCGCCCACCGAGATGTAGTCGACCCCCGTCGCCGCCACCTCGGCCACGCGCGCCAGGCGCATGTTGCCCGACGCCTCCAGCACCACGCGGCCCTGGGCCATGGCGACCGCCTCGCGCAGCTCTGCCGTCTCCATGTTGTCCAAGAGCACGACATCGGCGCCGCCCTCCTCCAGCACCTCGGAGAGCTGGTCGAGCCGGTCCACCTCGATCTCGACCCGCATCATATGCGAGGCGCGGGCCTTGACCGCTTGCAGGACCGGCCGGATGCCGCCCGCCGCGGCGATGTGGTTGTCCTTGATCAGGATGGCGTCGGACAGGCTGAAACGATGGTTGAAGCCGCCGCCGTGCAGCACCGCCTGTTTCTCGACCAGCCGCAGGCCGGGCGTGGTCTTGCGGGTGCAGGTGATGCGCGCGCGCGTTCCCGCCGTCTCGGCCACGAAGGCCGCCGTCTGCGTGGCGATGCCCGCCAGCCGGCCGGCGAAGTTCAGCGCCACCCGCTCGGCCGAGAGGATCGAAGCCGCCTCGCCCTCGATCTCGGCCAGCGTGTCGCCGGGCTGGAAGCGGCTGCCGTCGGCATGGTGCAGCCGCCAGTCCAAGCCTGGGTCGATCAGGCGAAAGGCGATGGCCGCCAGCTGCATCCCCGAGGCCACGCCCGCCTCGCGCGCCACGATCCGCGCCCGGTAGCGGGTGCCGGCCGGGATCACCGTGCGGGTGGTGATGTCGCCATAGGTGCCCAGATCCTCGGTCAGCGCGGCCCGGACCAGCGGTTCCAGGATCATCTCGGGCAGCGGGGGCATCTCGGTCATGTCGTCTCCGGTTCAAGCGAGGCGCGCAGGGCCAGCGCCTGCGCCAGCCGCAGGCGCGAGCGGCGCCCTTCGGGCAGGGTCTGCGGGAAATCGGTGCGGCAATGCGCGCCGCGGCTTTCCTGCCGCATCAGCGCCGCGGCGGCGATCAGCGTGGCGGTGGCGGTCATGTTCGAGAGCGCCGGGCAATCGGGCTGCGCGGCCTCGATGGCGGCGATCTCGCGCAGGCAGCGGGTCAGGCCCCCGGCGTCGCGCAGGACGCCCGCGCCCTCGGTCATGGCACGGCGCAGGCGGGCGACCAGCGCCGGGTCGGGCACCGGGCCGGGCGGCAGGTCGGGCAGCACGACTTCCGGCGCGTCCTGCGCCGCCGGGCCCAGCCGCGCCTCGATCGACAGCGCGCAGCGGCGGGCAAAGACCAGCGCCTCCAAAAGCCCGTTCGAGGCCAGCCGGTTCGCGCCATGCAGCCCGGTCGAACTCGCCTCGCCGCAGACCCACAGCCGGTCGAGGCTGGCCCGCCCCTCGTCATCCACAGCCACCCCGCCCATGTGGTAATGCGCGGCGGCCGCCACCGGGATCTGCTCGCGGGTGGGGTCGATCCCCGCCCGCGAGCAGGCCCCCGCGACGGCCGGGAATTCGCTCAGGATGCGGTCGCCCAGGCAGGCGCGGGTGTCCAGCACCGGCCGCAGTCCCGCCTGGCTTTGCGCATAGATCGCGCGCGCCACCACGTCGCGCGGCGCCAGCTCGGCATCGGGATGCACCGCCAGCATGAAGCGCTCGCCCAGCCGGTTCAGCAGCTGCGCCCCCTCGCCGCGCAGCGCCTCGGTGGCCAGCGGCGCCGGGTCTTCGCCGCAGTCGATGGCGGTGGGATGGAACTGCACGAATTCCGCATCCGCGATCTCGGCCCCCGCCCGCGCCGCCATGCCGATCACCTGGCCGCGGATGCGCGGCGGGTTCGTCGTCAGCGCGTAAAGCCCGCCCGAGCCACCGCCCGCCAGCAGCACGCCCGGCGCCCGGATCAGGACCGGCGCCGAGCCCTGCGGGCCCGAAAGCGTGACCTCGACCCCCGCGACCGCGCCGCCCTCGACGCGCAAGCCGGTGGCCATGACGCCCTCCAGCACCTGCACCGAGGGCGCCTCGCGCAGGCAGGCGACCAGCGCGCGCATGATCTCGGCCCCGGCCTGGTCGCCGCGCACCCGCACGACGCGGGCAAAGCTGTGCGCCGCCTCGCGCGACAGCACATAGCCGCCGTCCGGCTTGCGGTCGAAGGGGGTGCCGAGCCGGGTCAGGTCCAGGATATGCGCCCGCGCCTCGTCCGTGACCAGCTGGGCGATGGCGGGATCGACGGTGCCGGCGCCGGCGCGCAGCGTGTCGCGGGCATGGGCCTCGGCGCTGTCGGCCGGGTCCATGGCCGCCGCCACCCCGCCCTGCGCCCAGGCCGAGCTTGCGCCCTGCCCCAGAACCTCGGGCGAGATCATCAGCACCGGGCGCGGCGCCAGTTTCAGCGCCGCGTAAAGCGCGCCCAGACCGGCGCCGACGATGATGACGCGGCCGGTCGAGACCTCGCGCACCTCAGGCCGCCAGGCGCTGCGACAGGTCGATCATGCGCTGCACCGCCAGGCGGGCGCGGTCCGCGACCTTGGGATCGACCTCGACCACGCCGGTCATGGTGTGCAGCGACCACAGCACCTTTTCCAGCGTGATCTTCTGCATGTAGGGGCACATGTTGCAGGGGCCCAGGAACTCGACCCCGGGATTGGCGTCCGAGATGTTCGAGGCCATCGAGCATTCCGTGACCAGCATCACCTGCTTCGGCCGCTCGGTCTCGACCCAGCCCTGGATATTGGCGGTCGAGCCGGCATAGTCGGCTTCGGCCACCACATCGGGCGGGCATTCGGGATGGGCGATGATCTTCAGCCCCGGATTCCAGTCGCGAAAGTCGCGCAGGTCCTGCGCGGTGAACTGCTCATGCACGATGCAGGCGCCGTCCCACCAGACGATGCGCTTTTGCGGCACCTTGTTGGCGACGTTCTGCGCCAGCCACTTGTCGGGCGTCATGATGACGGTGTCGCTGTCCATGGCCGCGACGATCTGCGCCGCATTGGCCGAGGTGCAGCAGATGTCGGACGCCGCCTTCACCTCGGCGGTGGTGTTGACGTAGCTGACCACCGGCGCGCCGGGATAGCGGGCGCGCATCTCGGCGATGCTCTCGGCGGTGATGCTTTCGGCAAGCGAGCAGCCGGCCGCCATGTCGGGCATCAGCACGGTCTTTTGCGGGTTCAGGATCTTCGAGGTCTCGGCCATGAAATGCACGCCGCATTGCACGATCACCTCGGCCTCGACCTTGGTCGCGGCGATGGCCAGCGCCAGGCTGTCGCCCACCACGTCCGAGATGCCGTGATAGATCTGCGGCGTCATGTAGTTATGCGCCAGCACCACGGCGCCGCGTTCCTTCTTGAGCTTGTTGATCGCGGCGACATAGGGGGCATGGATCGCCCAGTCGGGCCAGGGCATGACGCGACCCATCCGGGCATGGATATCGGCCATGCGCTCGGCCAGCTCGAGCGAGGGCTCGAGATCGTAATGCGAGCCCAGCTCGCTGCGGATGGTCGTCAGATCGAGCATTCGGTCCCCCCACTCTGCCCGCGTCGCAGTCACCCCGGATATAATGCGCCCGGCCCCCGATACCAGAGCGCCGGGCCCGTGAGTCGCGGTTCCTAACCCATGGATGACGCTCGGGCAACGCAAATGCTACGCCGCGGCAAGGGGACAAGCGGCCTTGCCCGGCCTTGGCGTCTGGACCTCGGGCCGTCCTGCGGTAAAAAGGACGGTGAAGTGATCGGGTTCCAGGCCATGCAAGAGTTCCAAGATAATTCCCCTGTGCCGCCCAGCCTGCGAAACCTCCAGATCCTGGAAGTGCTGGCGCGCGAGGCCCGCCCGATGACCGCGACCGAGATCAATGCCGCCCTGGGCCTGCCCAAGCCCACCATCCACCGCCTGGTCGCCCATCTGGAGCAAGAGGGCTACCTGTCGCGCCAGCTCGACGGGCGCAGCTACCTGCCCGGCCTCAAGCTGCGGCAGATGATGCTGGGCGTCATGCATGCCGGCCAATACGACCTGCCGCGCCACGACGTGCTGGTGCGACTGTTCGCCGCCGTGGGCGAGACCTGCTCGATCTCGATCCCCGAAGGGGACACGCTGGTCTATGTGGACCGGGTCGAGACCACCTGGCCCTTGCGGCTGGTGATCCGGCTGGGCACCCGCATCCCGCTGCATGCCACCGCGGCCGGCAAGGTCTGCCTGGCCTTCATGAACCCGCAGAGCGTCGAGCATTTCCTGCGCCATGCCCGGCTGCAGCCGCATACGCCGAACACCTTCGCCTCGGCCAAAAGCCTGCGCGAGGAGCTGGCGCGGGTGCGCGAACAGGGCCATGCCGTCGACGACCAGGAGTTCATTCCCGGCATGGTCGGCATCTCGGTCCCGGCGCTGGATGCGCGCGGCCGGGTTCTGGCCGCCGTGACCTTCCACGCGCCGGTGCAGCGCATGTCGCTGGAAACGGCAATGACGCATCTGCCGGCGCTGCAGCGCGCCGCACGCGAGCTGGCGGCGCTGGCCTGACCGGCTCAGCCCGCCCAGGCGGCGGGGATCAGGCCGCGCAGCGCATTGCCGACCCACAGCCGGACGCGCGGCAGATCCTCGGCCCTCAGCAGTTCCTCGCGGCAGGTGCCCTCGGCCAGCATCCCGGCGCGCAGCACGCCCGGCAAAAGCCCGCAGGACAGGGGCGGCGTGCGCATCCCCTGCCCGCGGTCGAAGAAGACCGTGGTGATGGTGCCGTCGCAGACCTCGCCGCGCTCGTTCAGGAAGACCGCCTCCTCGATCCCCTCGGGCAGGGCGGCGCGGGCGGCGTCGTACTGCGCCCGCCGCGTGGTCTTGAGCCGCAGCCACGGATCGTCCGAGCGCAGCCGCGTCCCGGCCAGCGCCAGCCGCCACTCCGGCCGCGACTGCGGCAATGGGCCGCGCGTCACCTCGATCCGCCCAGCCCGGTCCAGCGTCAGCCGCAGCCGCGCGGGCTGGCCCGCAGGCGCGACCAGCGCCGCGCGGGCGGCCTGCAGGTCGCAGGGCCAGCCAAGCGCCCGCGCCCCCGCCGCCAGCCGCGCCAGGTGCCCCTGGATCCGGGGGCAGCCGGCGCCGTCCCACAGCACCGTCTCGATCAGCCTCAGATCGGGGTCGTCAGATCCTGCGCGTAGCGGGCTTTCCATAGCGCCTCCTCCCATTCGCCTTCGGCGGTCGAATCCTGCACCACGCCGCCGCCGACGTTCAGCGTGACCTCGCCATCCGGCCAGACCGACAGCGTGCGGATCGCGACCGAGAAACAGGCCGCCCCGTCCGGCGCCATCCAGCCGATGGCGCCGCAATAGACGCCGCGCGGGAACGGCTCGACCTCGCGGATGATCTGCATGGCGCGGATCTTGGGCGCGCCGGTGATCGAGCCGCAGGGAAACAGCGCACGCAACAGCGCGCCCAGGTCCGCCGGGCGTTCCAGCTGGCCCACCACGCGCGAACTCATCTGGTGGACGGTGGCAAAGCTGTCCACGGCGAAAAGCTCGGGCACCCGCACCGAACCCACGCGCGAGAGGCGGGCGATGTCGTTGCGCAGCAGGTCGACGATCATCAGGTTCTCGGCCCGGTTCTTTTCCGACGCCGCCAGCCCCGCCGCCAAGGCCGCGTCGCGCGCCGGATCGGGGTCGCGGGGTGCGGTGCCCTTCATCGGCCGCGCCTCGATCCGGCCCTGCGCATCCAGGCGAAAGAACAGCTCGGGCGAGCGCGAGACCACCACCGGCCCCTGCCCCAGATCGGCATAGGCGCCGAAGCCGACCGGCTGGCGCGCGGCCAGCGCGGCGTAAAGCTCCAACGCCGAGCCGGAGATCAGGCGCGAGCGGATGGGAAAGGTCAGGTTGATCTGGTAGCAATCCCCCGCCGCGATATAGTCGCGGGTGCGGGCAAAGGCCGCGGCATAATCCTGCGGCGAGATCATCGGCTCCAGCGGCGCCAGCCGGGCCGCGTCGCCCGCGGGCAGCGCCGGCGCGGGCTCGGGCGCGTCATGGACGGCGAAGGCCATGAGCGGCGTGCGCCGGTCGGCCGGCATGTCGCGCGCCAGCACCGGCTCCAGCGCATAGCCCAGCTCATAGGACAGGTAGCCCGCGATCCAGGCCCCCTGCCGGCGCCGCGCCTCGAGATGGTCGAGCGCGGCAAGGGCGTCCTCGGGGCGCGTGACCACCAGCACTTCCCGCGGATCCCGGAACAGGACCGGCTTGCCGTCAGGACCGAATTCGCAAAGGATCACGCGCGCCTCCATTCTCGCGGCGCGAGGTAGCATGGCCGGGGCGGCATGAACAATGGCCGGCGCTGGACCGGCGCGACAATCGCGCGGAATGCCGGGCTCTGCCGGGGCCTAGCAGGCTGCTGAAAAAGTCCTTGCGACAGGACAGTGCGGGCGGGGAACCGGGAAATCCACCTCAAATTTGCCGAAAACACCCCGTTTCCGGGCCGATATTAGCTAGATCCAGAACGATTTCTGCTGCGTGCCCTCTTAAAATCCTTTTTCAGCAGCCTGCTAGAGCGCCAACGCGACCCAGGCGCCGTTGCGCTTGCTGGAACGCAGGCAGGCATCGACGAAGGCCACGCCCTCCAGCCCCTCGCGGATGCCGGGGAAGACCACCGCCGGGTCGGGCGCGGCCCCGTCGCGGCGGGCCAGGATGGCGCGCGCCGCCTCGGCATAGATGTTCGCGAAGCCCTCCAGATAGCCCTCGGGGTGGCCGGCGGGGATGCGGGTCAGGCGCGCGGCCTCGACCCCGGTGCCGGCACCGCCGCGCGACAGCCGATAGCGCGGCCGGCCCAGCGGCGTGACCCACAGGGCATTGGGTTCCTCCTGCGCCCATTCGAGCCCCGCGCGGCTGCCATAGACCCGCAGCCGCAGCGCGTTCTCGCAGCCCGAGGCGACCTGCGAACACCACAGCATACCGCGCGCCCCGCCGCGATAGCGCAGCAGCACATGGCCGTTGTCGTCGACCGGACGGCCGGGCACGAAGCTTTGCAGGTCGGCGGCCAGCGCCTCCAGCTCCAGCCCGGTGACGAAGCCGGCCAGGTTGAAGGCATGGGTGCCGATGTCGCCGATGGCCCCGCCCGCGCCGGATTGCGCCGGATCGGTGCGCCAGCCGGCCTGCTTGTTGCCCGCCTGCTCGATGGGCTCGGCCAGCCAGTCCTGGGCATATTCGACCTGCACCAGCCGGATCTCGCCCAGCTCGCCCGATGCGATCATGGCGCGGGCCTGCCGCACCATCGGATAGCCGGTGTAGTTGTGGGTCAGCACGAACAGCGCATCCGAATCCGCGGCGGCATTGGCCAGCTTGCGCGCCTCGGGCAGGGTCGCGGTCAGGGGCTTGTCGCAGATCACATGGATGCCGCGTTTCAGGAACGCGCGGGCGACGGGGGCGTGCAGGTGGTTCGGGGTGACGATGGCCACCGCCTCGATCCCGTCCTTGCGCCGCGCCTCGCGCATGGCCATCTGCGCGAAATCGCCATAGGCGCGGCCCACGCCCAGTTCCGCCGCCGAGGCCGCGCTTTTCTCGGGCGTCGAGGAAAAGCAGCCCGCGACCAGCTCATACTGGTCGTCGATGCGGGCGGCGATGCGATGCACGCCGCCGATGAAGGCGCCCTGCCCGCCGCCGACCATGCCAAGGCGGATGCGGGGCGCGCGATGAACGGTCCGGGTCATGCCATGCTCCTTGCGGGATGTCCGGCGGCGGCAGGGAGGAGAAGGCCGCCGCCGGATCGGTTGCGCCTAGACGGCGAGGCTAAGGCCGGACTCGACCGAGGATTCCTCGGCCCGGTCCAGCAGGCGTTGCAGCGCCGCGCCGCGGGCGAAATCGGGATCGGCCGCGCCCTCGCCCCGGATCGCGGCGACGAAGCGCTGGTAGATCGTCGGCACCGGCGGGCATTCGACCTCGTGCCAGGCGGCGGTCTCCAGGTCCGGCGACAGGCAGGCGCGCAGCCGGCTCACGCGATTCTCGAAGCCGACCTCCAGCCCGCCGCGGTCGCCGTAGATCCGCAGCCGCAGGTCGTTCAGGTGCCCGCTGGCAAAGCGCGTCGCCGCCACCGTCCCCAGCGCGCCGTTCTCCAGCACGATCTGCATGGTGGCGCTGTCGTTGGCGTCCAGCACATAGTCCCCGATCCGCCCGCCCGGCGCCTTGTCGAAGGTCTTGAGCAGGCAGGAAACCTGCGCCGCATCCCGGCCGGCGATATAGGTGGCGAAGTCGAGGATATGGATGCCCACGTCGCCCAGCACGCCCTTGGAGCCATGCGCGGTCGACACCCGCCACAGCCATTTCGGGTCGGTGCGCCAGTCGCCCCAGCCGGGCTGGGTCAGCCAGCTTTGCAGGTAGCTCGCCTCGAAATGCCGCACCTCGCCGATCTCGCCCGCGCGCACCATGGCCGCGGCCTTTTGCAGCGCCGGCACGTCGCGATAGCTGAGATTGACCATGTTCACCACGCCCGCCCGCGCCGCCGCCTCGGCCATCGCCTCCGCATCCGCGGCATTGGTGGCCAGCGGCTTTTCGCAAAGCACATGCTTGCCCGCCGCCAGCAGCGGCATGGTGGTCGGGTAATGCGCGGCATCCGGCGTCACGTTGGTCGCGGCGTCGAATGCGCCCCAGGCCAGCGCCTCGTCCAGGCTGGCAAAGCCGCGGGCGATGCCGTGCTCGGCGTTGAAGGCGGCCAGCGGCTCGGGCCGCGGATCGACGCCGCCGACCAGCTCGACGCCGGGCATGGCGGCGAAGGCGCGGGCATGGTTCGCCGCCATGCCGCCGGTGCCGATGACGAGAAGCCGGACCATCAGCGATAGCCCTCTTCGCCGGCGGCGTGCAGCTTGGGACCGCGCTCCTCGATCGGCTCCAGCGCCCGCTCGACCGGGACATTGGGTGCGACGGTCGGCTCGGCCAGGCGCGCGGCCGGGTTATGCGCCCATTTCACCGCGTTCAGGATCACCCGCTGCACATTGGCGTCGTGATAGGTCGGATAGGTCTCGTGGCCGGGGCGGAAATAGAACACGTTGCCGGCCCCGCGCTTGTAGGTCAGGCCCGAGCGGAACACCTCGCCGCCCGCGAACCAGCTGACGAAGACGGTCTCCAGCGGCTCGGGCACGCCGAAGGGCTCGCCATACATCTCTTCGTGCTCCAGTTCGAAATGATCGGGCAGGCCGGCGGCGATCGGATGGTTGCGCGAGGTCAGCCACAGCCGCTCGCGCTCGCCCGCCTCGCGCCAGGTCAGGTTGCAGGGCGTGCCCATCAGCCGCTTGAAGGGCTTCGAGAAATGCGCCGAATGCAGGAAGATCATGCCCATGCCGGACCAGACCGCCTCGGCCACGCGCTCGACCACCGCATCCTGCACCTCGCCATGGGCGCAATGGCCCCACCAGATCAGCACGTCGGTCTGGGCCAGCTTTTCGGCGGTCAGCCCATGCTCGGGGTCTTGCAGGGTCACGCTGCCGGCCGCGATGCCGCTATCGCGGTTCAGCGCCGCGGCGATGGTGTTGTGCATCCCGTCCGGGTAGATCCCGGCGACGGTCTTGTTCTTCTGCTCGTGGACGTTCTCGCCCCAGACAGTGACTCGGATGGTCATTCATCGCTCCTTGTTGTTCCCTGCGGGAACGGGTTGTGGGTTCAGCGGATCGGCGCGTCGTTGGCGTCGAAACGGTGCAGGTGGCCTTCGCGCGGCCCAAGGCTCAGCCGCGTGCCCAGCGGCAGGGCCAGCTTGCCCGGCTGGCGCACGACCATGGGCTCGGCCGCGCCGATCTCGACGAAAAGGTAATGGTCGGCGCCCAGATCCTCGGCATGGACGACCTCGCCCGACCAGGGACCACCCTCGACGATGTCGATATGCTCGGGCCGGATGCCCAGGGTCGCGCAGTCATGCGCATGGGCGAAACCGTCGGTCAGGAAGTTCATCTTGGGACTGCCGATGAAGCCCGCGACGAAGGTCGAGTTCGGCCGCTCGTAAAGCTCGGCCGGGGTGCCGACCTGCTCCAGCTTGCCGTCGCGCAGCACGGCGATGCGGTCGGCCAGCGTCATCGCCTCGACCTGGTCATGGGTGACGTAGATCATCGTCACGTCCTCCATGCCGTGGTGCAGCCTGGCGATCTCCAGCCGCGTCTGCACCCGCAGCGCCGCGTCGAGGTTCGACAGCGGCTCGTCGAACAGAAAGACGCGCGGGTCGCGCACGATGGCGCGGCCGATGGCGACGCGCTGGCGCTGGCCGCCCGACAGCTGCTTGGGCAGGCGGTCCAGCAGATGCTCGATCTGCAAGAGCCGCGCCGCCTCGCGCACGCGGCGGTCGATCTCGGCCTTGCCGGCCTTGGCCAGCTTCATGCCGAAGGCCATGTTGTCATAGACCTTCATATGCGGGTAAAGCGCATAGCTCTGGAACACCATGGCGATGCCGCGGTCCGAGGGCACCAGGTCGTTCACCCGCTGCCCGTCGAACAGCATGTCGCCGGTGGTGATCTCCTCAAGCCCCGAGATCAGCCGCAACAGCGTGGACTTGCCGCAGCCCGAGGGGCCGACGAAAACCATGAACTCGCCCTTGCGGATCTCCAGGTCGATGCCCTTGATGACCTGCAAGCCGCCATAGGATTTGGTGACGTTCTTCAACTCGATCTTGGCCATGGTTCAACCTTTCACGCCGCCGGCGGTCAGGCCCGCCACGATCTTGCGCTGGAAAATGAGGACGAGGACGATCAGCGGCACCGTCACGATGACCGAGGCGGCCATGATCGGGCCCCAGGGGATCTCTTGCTCGGACGCGCCCGAAAGCAGGCCGATGGCCACCGGCACGGTGCGCATGCTTTCGGTGCTGGTGAAGGTCAGCGCGAACAGGAACTCGTTCCAGGCGCCGATGAAGGCCAGAAGCCCGGTCGTCACCATCGCCGGCCACAGCAGCGGCAGGAAGACGCGGGTGATGATGACCCAGGGGCTGGCGCCGTCGACGATCGCCGCCTCCTCGATCTCGACCGGCAGGTCGCGCATGAAGGTGGTCAGCACCCAGACGGTAAAGGGCAGCGTGAAGATCGTATAGGACAGGATCATCGCCCAATGGGTGTTGAAGATGCCCAGGAAGCGCACCAGCTCGAACAGCCCGGCCAGCACCGCGATCTGCGGGAACATCGACACGGCCAGGATGGTCATCAGCAGCAGGCCCCGCCCCCGGAACCGCACCCGCGCCAGCGCATATGAGGCGGTGACGCCCAGGAACAGCGACAGCCCCACCGTGGCCGTGGCGATCACCAGCGAGTTGCCGATGGAGTAAAGGAAGTTCTTCGACCCCAGCACCGCCTGGTAATTGCGCAGGTCGAACCCCGCGGGCAGGTAGTTCACCCGAAACAGCGCCGTCCCCGAGGCGAAGCTGGTCACGACGGCATAGTAGAAGGGAAAGACCGAAAAGACGACGATCACCACGACCAGCGTGTAAAAGCCGATCTGTTTCAGCAGCTTGTGACGGGTCATTTCGAGCCCTCCCCGCCCAGGTCCACGCGGCCGAGCCAGATATAGGCGCTGACGAAGACGGCGATGATCGCGAACAGCAGCGTCGATTGCGCCGCGCCATAGGCGAACTTGTCGAAGTCGATCATGTTCTCGCGGCTGATGACCGACATGGTCTTGGTGGCCGAGCTGTTCGGCGTCAGCACATAGATCAGGTCGAAGATGCGCAGCGCGTCGAGCATGCGAAAGATCACCGCCACCATCAGCGCCGGCTTGATCAGCGGCAGGGTGACGCGGAAGAACACCTTGACCGGGTGGATGCCGTCGATCCGCGCCGCCTCGTAGATGTCGCGCGGCACCATCTGCAACCCGGCCAGGATCAGCAGCGCCATGAAGGGCGTGGTCTTCCAGATGTCCACGATCAGCACGGCGGTCATCGCCGTCTCGGTGCTGGCGGTCCAGGCGATCTTCTCGCCGATCAGCCCCAGCCGCAGCAGGATGTCGTTCAGGATCCCGAACTGGTCGTTCAGCATCCAGGCCCACATCTTGGCCGAGACGATGGTCGGGATCGCCCAGGGGATCAGGATGGCGGCGCGCACCAGGGCGCGGCCCTTGAACTCGGCGTTCAGCACCAGGGCGACGATCAGGCCCAGCACCGTCTCGAACCCGACCGAGATCAGCGAGAAGCGGACGGTGTTCCAGACCGCGTTCCACCAGGCCGGATCGACCAGCGTGCCGCGCCAGACCACCCGGCCCGAGGACAGGGTGCGCATCGACAGGTAGTTGTCGAAGCCGATCCATTCGCCGCCATAGAGGTTCGACAGCGTGGTGTTGGTGAACGAGAACCAGATGGTGCGCGCCAGTGGCCAGGCCGCGACGCAGAGCAGCGCGAAAAGCATGGGGGCCAGGAACCAGAAGGCCGCCCTTTGCCGACGCTGCCGCAGGCTGGGACCGCCGGGGCGGCCCGCGATGGGGTCAGTCATGGGGGAAACTCCTCATCGGCCGCAAGGGCCGCTCGGGGCCGGCGGGTTTGCGCGCCGGCCCCCGCCAAGCGCCTTACCAGCCCGAGCCCTGCATGTCGCTCAGGTCCAGCTCCAGCAGTTCCAGGTTCTCGGCCGCGGTGCCGTTGCCCGACAGCGTGTCATGCACGGCCGACCAGAATTTCGACGAGACCTCGTTATACTTGCTCTTGGTCGGCCCCGAGGGACGCGGCACCGCATCGGCGAAGACCTCTTTCCAGCGCGGGATCAGCGGCACCGCCTCGGCGATCTCGGGATCGTCGTAAAGCGCGACCACGGTCGGCAGGTTGCCGTCCAGCAGCGCGCGGCGCTTCTGCGCCTCGGCCGAGGCGAGATAAAGCGCCAGGTCGACCGCCGCCTCCTGCTTGGTCGAGAATTTCGACACCGCGACGTTCCAGCCGCCCAGGGTCGCGGCCGAGCCGGCCTCTTCGGTACCGGCGGGCAGCGGCGCCACGTCGAACTTGCCCTTGACCGCGCTGTCCGCGCCCGCGCTCAGCGCGAAGGCATAGGGCCAGTTGCGCATGAAGACGGCATTGCCGGTCTGCCAGACGCCGCGCGCCTCTTCTTCCTTGTGCGCCAGCACGCCGCGCGGGCTGATGGTGCCGATCCAGCCGGCCGCCAGTTCCAGCGCCGCCACCGCCTGCGGATTGTTGATCGAGATGGTGCCGTCCGCCTCGACGATCTGGCCGCCTCCAAAGGACTTCACCCATTCCAGCGCGTTGCAGGTCAGCCCCTCATAGGCATTGCCCTGCCAGACGAAGCCCCACAGGTCGCCCTGGCCTTCGGCGCGCTCGCCGTCCTGGACCAGCTTGGCGGTCTCGGTCAGTTCGGCCCAGGTCTTGGGCACCGGCTTGCCGTATTTCTCCAGCAGGTCGGTGCGGTAGTAAAGCGCCGGGGCATCGGTATAAAGCGGCAGCGCCACCAGCTTGCCGTCCGAGGTCTGGCTTTCGATGACCGAGGGGAAATGCTCGCCCAGGATATCCTTGGCCGCCTCGGACAGGTCGACGAAATATTCGGACAGCTGCGGCGCCCAGATCACGTCGGTCTGATAGAGGTCCACATCCGCCGTCCCCGCCGCCAGCCACAGCCGGTATTGCGCGAACTGGTCCGAGCTGGACTGCGGCATCGGCACCAGCGTCACCGTGTGGCCGGTGCGTTCCTCCCAAGGCTTGACCAGATCCTTGAAATGCTCGGCCTGCTTGCCCACGCCGCCGGCGACATAGAACAGCTCGTCCGCCACGGCAGGCAGCGCGATGCTGCCCAGCAGCGCGGCCAATGCGACCGGGCGCAGCGCGCCCCGGCTGATTTTTCCCATCCTCATCCTCCCCTTGGTAAAGGTGCCTCCCAGCACCGTTCGCAGCATCGGGCGCCCCTGCCTGCGCCCCGTTCCGAAACCTTTCGGGAATTTCCTACCGCATCCGGCCGATCCGGTCAATAATTCCGGCAGACCCCGCCGGAAACCTCCGACAGGTGGCAAAAAACCATGCATTTCCTGGGGAAAACCGTATCGGCGCTGCGGGTGTCGCGGCGACCGGGCGGGGCGGCGGATGTCATACGCTAACATCGCAGGGCGCATTTCGCCGCCAAGGGCGCTTTCGCGGCCGAATCACCGGCGCTAGGCCAAGAATCGGCCGCCGTGCGGGTTTCCAAAACATTTCGGAGACGAAAACCGGCCAGACCCGCCGGATTGGGGAAAGCGGCGCCGGAAACCGGCGCCGCGGGGGCTCTAGCCGTTCAGCAGGCGGCGCAGGCTCGCCAGGGCGCGCTCGCGGTCCTCCTGATAGCCGATCAGCCCGGCATAATCGCCATTGCCGTCAAAGAGCAGCATGGTCGAGGAATGGTCCATGGTGTAGTCGCCCCCTTCCAGCGGCGACTTGCGGGCATAGATGCGGAAGGCCTTGACCGCCTTGGCGACCTCCTCGGGCGCGCCCGAGACGCCGACCACCCCCGGCACCCAGGACACGTATTCGCGCAGCGCCTCGACCGTGTCGCGCTCGGGGTCGACGGTGACGAAGAACACCCGCAGCTTCTTGCCGTCCTCGCCCAGTTCCTCCTGCCAGCTGGCGACGTCGCCCAGCGTGGTCGGGCAGACGTCCGGGCAATGGGTGAAGCCGAAGAACACCGCCGAGGGCTGGCCCTTCAGCGCGGCCTGGCTGAACTCGGTGCCGTCGGTCGCCACCAGCCGGTAGTCGCCCCGCCCCAGCGCCGCCGTCCCGGCATCGGCGATCGAGCCCGTGCCCGAACCCGAGCGGGGCGAGACGAACTGGAACCAGCCCAAGCCGGCCAGCGCCAGCACGACCAGCGCCCAAAGCGCATAGCGCAGCGGTTTCAACCCGGACTTGCCCTTAGTGCCCGCCATGGCCACCCCCTTGATGCGCCGCCCCGGCATTGCGCGGCCCGACCGCCAGCGGCAGGCTGACCTCGCCCGCCTTCTCGAAGCTCAGCGTGACGTTCACCGTCTCGCCCTCGACCAGCGGCTGTTTCAATTCCATGAACATCAGGTGATAGCCGCCGGGTTTCAATTCAACCGTGGCGCCGGCCGGGATCGCCAGACCCTCGGGCAATTGGCGCATCCGCATCACCTCGCCCTCCATCGCCATCTCATGGATCTCGGTGCGGCCGGCGAAATCGGCATGGGCCGCGACCAGCCGGTCCTCGGCCCCGCCGTTGGCGATGGTCAGGAAGCCGCCCGCCACCGGCGCGCCGGGGGGCGTCGCGCGGCTGAAGGCGCCGCTGAGCGACAGGTCGCCCAGGACCACCGGCCCGGCATCCGCCGCCTGATCGGCCTGGCCCTGCCCGTGTCCATGACCGTGACCCGCCTTGCCCGCCATGACCGTCAGCCCCGGCGCGGGGTTCGGCACGTCCTTGCTGCCCGAGACGTCGGTCCAGTCGGCCTTGCCATCCGCGCATTCCTGCACGGTCGGGAAATACAGCACCGTGCCCGGCGCCACATCCGCGCCAAGGGTGCCGCGGATGACGAATTCGTCATACCAGTCGTCCTGCAACGCGCCGCCGGACCAGATCACTTCGCGCGTGCCCTCGGTCATCTGCGTGCCGTGGTTGTCGAAGGGCTTGGCATAGGCGCCCTTGACCGTCTCCAGCGCCCAGCCCGGCTTGGGCATGGGCTTGGCGTTGTAGAAGCCATCGGGCAGTTGCACCCGCAGGGTTTGGGTGGCCTGGCCGTCGCAGCCATGGCCGATGCGGATCACCGCGCGATAGGCGCCGCCGGCCGGGGCCTCGGATTTCTCCAGCGTGGCATGGGACAGGGCCGGACCGGCCGCAAGGCCAAGAAGCGTGGCGCAAAGCGCGGCGAAAACAGGTTTTTGCATGATCGTTCTCATCTGATGGGAAAGACACCGCCGGGCCCTGGCCCGCCGGCTGCCGAAGCAGGATTCCGTCAGATGAGGCGCGGCGGCCCCCGCGCCGAGGGCTCGGGCAGGGCCGAGGCATGCGGCGGGGCCGGCGGTGCGGGCCAAAGCGCCAGCCGCGCCGCGGCCGCCATGGGCTGGGGCGCATCGGCGACGATCCCTTGCAGCGCCGGCTGGCCATGCGGCGCCCAATCGCAGGCATGGGGATCGCCATGCGGCATCTCGTCCGCCGGGACCAGGCTGCCATCGGCCGCCACGGCCATCTGGACCGGCCCCTCGCCCGAACACAGCACGACGGCGACGCTGCCCTGCGCGTCGCGGACGAACATGGTGCCGGGCTGGATCAGCGAGAACAGCAGGAAAGGCAGCACCGCCAGCCAGCAGCACAGGCGCCGCAGCGCCGTGCCGCGTCCAAGCCTCGTCGTCCGATGTCCGCTTCGACCCTGCATGGGCGCAGCCCTGTCAGAAATCGGGGCCGGAGAAAAGGGACAATCTGCCGCAATCACCGGCGAATCGTCCGCGCCAGCACCATCACCGGCAGGATACCGATGACGACGATGATCAGCGCGGCGATGGCGGCGTCCTCATAGGTGCCGCGCGCCGCCTCGCCGTAAAGATGGGTCGAGAGCGTCTCGAAGTTCAGCGGCCGCAGCAGCAGCGTGGCGGGCAGTTCCTTGACGCAATCGACGAAGATCAACAGCCCCGAGGCCGCCAGCGCCGGGCGCGAGATCGGCACATGCACCTGCCGGAACACCTGGCCGGGGCTGCGGCCCAGCGTCCGCGCCGCATGGTCGAGCGAGGCGGGCACCCGGCTCAGCCCGGCCTCGATCCCGCCGGTGGCGATGGCGAGGAAGCGCGCGACATAGGCATAGACCAGCGCCGCGCCCGACCCCAGCAGCAAAAGCCCCGGCCCCGCGCCCAGCAGCGCCTGCGAGACGGCGGCGATCTGCCGGTCGGCCAGCGCGATCACCGGCAAAAGCCCGATGGCCAGGATGGTGCCCGGCACCGCATAGCCCAGCGTCGAAAGCCGCGCCATGCTGCGGGTCAGGCGCCCCGGCCGCATCCGCGCCGCCCCGGTCACGACCAGGCCCAGCACCAGCGCGACCATCGTCGCCAGCGCGGCGAAAAGGGCGGTGTTGCCGGCCTCTTCGATGATGCGCGGCGAAAGCCCGGCAAAGCGATAGCGCGCCCAGGCCGCGCCGACCAGATACCAGGCCGGCGCCGCGAAACCCAGGGCCACCGGCAGCGCGCAGACCAGCGTGGCCCCCCAGGCGCGCCAGCCGCCCAGGCGGGTGCGCCGCAGGGGCTGCGCGCCCGCGGCATAGCGCTGGCGCCGGCGGCCGCGGCGCTCCAGCATCACCAGCGCCATGGTGATGGCCAGCATCGCCAGCGCGATCTGCGCCGCCCCCGGCAGGTCCGAGCGGTTGATCCAGGTCGAATAGACCGAGACGGTCAGCGTGCGCACGCCCAGGAACTCGGCCGCGCCGATGTCGTTCATCGCCTCCATCAGCGCCAGCGCCGTGCCGATGGCGACGGCGGGCCGGGCCAGCGGCAAGGCCACGCGCAGGAAGCCGGCGACCGGCCCCGCCCCCAGGCTCCGCCCCGCATCCAGCAGGTTGCCGGCCTGCATGGCGAACAGCGCCCGCACCGGCAGGTAGACATAGGGGTAAAGCACCAGCCCCAAGAGCAGGATGCAGCCCGGCATCGAGCGGATGTCGGGCAGGCGGAACTCGCGCGGGCTGGAATAGCCCAGCCAGCCGCGGATCGCGCCCTGCACCGGCCCGACCGGGTGCAACAGGTCCAGATAGGCATAGGCGACGATATAGGTCGGCACCGCCAGCGGCAGCAGCAGCGCCCAGCCGAAGAAGCGCCGGCCCGGAAAGTCGCAGGCCGCGACCAGCCAGGCCGTGACCGTGCCCAGCGTGGCGACGATGGCGCCGACGCCGACCAGCAGGATCACCGTCTGCCGCGCCGCCACCGGCAGCACGTTGCTGACCAGATGCGCCCAGAGCCCCGGACTGCCCCGCAGCGCGAACAGCCCCAGCGCCAGAACCGGCAGCAGGACAAGCGCGGCGACGGCCAGTGCCGCCGCCTGCCAGCCCATCCCCGCGCGGACGCGGGGGACTCGGGTCAGTTCCGGGGTCATGCGGCCTGCGCCCGCGGCGGGCTCAGTTGTCGAAGCCGACCGCCTCGGCCAGTTCGCTCGCCGCCTTGCGCTGGCGGGCGATCTCGGTCAGGTCGGTGCCGTCGACCTGAAGCCCCGCCATGTCCTCGATCACCGGGCTGACCGTGACGCCGGGCTTGACCGGATATTCGAAATTCGCCTCGGCATAGATCCTTTGCGCCTCGTCCGAAACCAGGTATTCCAGCAGCTGCACCGCCTGGTCGCGGTTCGGCGCGTGCTTGGCCACCGCCGCGCCCGAGACGTTGACCTGCGTGCCGCCGCCCTCGAAGGTGGGCAGGATGACCTTGATCGCCTTGACCCATTCCTCCTGCTCGGGGCCGCCGGCACCGCTGCGCATCAACCCGACGTAATAGGAATTGGCGATGCCGATCTCGCAGATGCCGCCCATGATGTCGCGCGCCACGTCGCGGTCGCCGCCGCCGGCGGTGCGGGCCAGGTTCGCCTTGACGCCTTCCAGCCATGCCTTGGCGGCCTCTTCGCCGTGATGCACGATGTAGGAGGCGGTCAGCGCCACGTTATAGGGATGCTGCCCCGAACGAATGCAGACCTTGCCCTTCCATTCCGGCTTGGCCAGATCCTCGTAGGTAAAGCTCGCCAGGTCCAGATCCTTGTCGGCGTAAAGCACCCGTGCCCGCTGCGACAGCGCGAACCAGTTGCCGTCCTTGTCGCGCAGGTTCTCGGGGATGGCGGCGGCCAGCACCTCGGATTCGACCGGCTGGGTCAGGCCGCGGTCGACCAGGTCGACCAGGTTGCCGATGTCCACGGTCATCAGCACGTCGGCGGGCGAGGCGTCGCCTTCCTGCTCGACCCGCTCGGGCAAGCCGTCCTTGAGGAAGATCGTATTGACCTTCACCCCGGTGGTTTCGCTGAACGATGCCAGCAGCGGCTCGATCAGATTCGGCTCGCGCGTGGTGTAAAGGTTCAATTCCTGGGCGCTTGCGGCGACGGCCTGTGCCGCCAACAGGACACCGATCACTCCAGATAGTCCGACACGCATTCCCTGTCCTCCTTGCGATTTCTCGACATGTTTACTAAACTAATTAGTAATGTAAACTATTCTCATGCGGTTGCGGTCACGAAGGGATGCCGATGAACCAATTCGCCAGCCCTCCCGACTGGGCCAGCCAGGTGGATGCGCCAGATGCCACCCCGTCCCTGCCCATGCTGGAGGTCGAGGCGCTGTGCCGCCGCTTCGCCGGCGTGGCGGCCGTCGAGGATGTCGGCTTTCGCGTGGCGCCGGGCCAGGTGACATGCCTGCTGGGCCCCTCGGGTTGCGGCAAGTCCACTACGCTGCGCATGATCGCCGGCATCGAGCGGCCCGATTCCGGCGCCGTCCGCATCGCCGGCCGGCCGATGTCGGGCGCCGGCGCCTTCCTTCCGCCCGAACGCCGGCCGGTCGGCATGGTGTTCCAGGATTTCGCGCTGTTCCCGCATCTGGACGTGGCGGCGAATGTCGGCTTCGGCATGCGCGGCCCGGCGCGGCAGGACCGCGACCGAATCGCCGCGCTGCTGGAGCGCGTGGGCCTGTCCGGCCATGCCGCGAAATACCCGCACGAGCTTTCGGGCGGCGAGCAGCAGCGCGTGGCGCTGATCCGGGCCCTGGCGCCGCGCCCTTGCCTGATGCTGATGGACGAGCCCTTCTCCAGCCTCGACCACCGGCTGCGCGACGGGGTGCGCGACGCGGCGCTGGACCTGCTGCGCGAAACCGAAACCGCGGTGGTGATGGTCACGCACGACCCCGAAGAGGCGATGCTGATGGGCCATCGCATCGCCGTCATGCGCCGGGGCCGGCTGATCCAGGAAGGCCGCCCGGACGAGCTTTACAACCGCCCGGCCGACCGCGGCGTGGCGGCCTTCTTCTCGGATCTGAACATCGTCGCGGGACGGGTGGCGGGCGGGCGGGTGCAGACCGTGCTGGGCGCCTTTCCCGCCCCCGGCCTTGCCGAAGGCAGCCGGGCCGAGGTCGCCGTCCGCCCGCAGCACCTGGTCCCGGCCGAGGCCGGCGGCACCCCGGCGCGGGTCGAGCGCGCGCGCTATCTGGGCCGCGAAAGCCTGATCGAGATCCGGCTGGAACCCGGCGGCGCGGCGATGAAATCCCGCATCCCCGGCCTGGTCCTGCCCACGCCGGGCAGCCTGATCCGTGTCGCAGTCCAGCCCGGCAGCGCCATGGTCTTTGCCGGCGACGGCGAATAGGCGCGGCCCATTCCCTATTCGGCGGCGGCGCGGCAGGCGGTGCCGGCCTCCAGCAGCGCGCGGATCTCGGGCCGGCACGAGCCGCAATTGGTGCCCGCCCGCAGCGCCTGCCCCACCGCCTCGACCGAGGTCAGGGCCTGGGTGGCGATGGCCCGCACGATGCTGTTCACCCCGATGCCGAAGCAGGCGCAGACCAGCGCGCCTTCGTCCGGGCGGTCGGCGCCGGGGCGGCCGGCCAGCGCCTCGGCCCCGCTTTCGCCCAGCAGCGCCGCGACATGGCTGCGCGACAGGCCCACCGGCTCGGGCGCGACGAACAGCGCCGCCTGCAAGCGCCCCTCGCGCAGGAAGGCCAGCCGCACCTGCCCGCGGGCGCGGTCGTGCAGCACCAGCGGCTCGTCCGGCAGGCTGAACAGCGCGCGGGCATGGGCGGTCCAGTCCTGCATCGGCTCCAGCCCGGCCAGTTCGGCCTGCTCGCCCCGCGGCAGCGTGGCCCGCGCCCAATAGGCGCAATCCGGGCGGATTGGACCCGCCGAGACGGCAAAGCCGAACCAGCGCGCGGCAAGGGGCCGGATCGCCACCGCCGCCGATTTCAGCGCCGGCTGGCCCGAGACCGGATCGACCGTCCCCGGCACCAGCGCATCGACCCGGCCCGAGGGCGCGGTCTCGCCCGTCCAATGCATCGGCGCAAAGGGATGGCCCGGCGCCACGCGGTCGCTGACCAGCACCCGCAGCACGGCGCGGCCATGCGGGCTTACGACCTCGGCCAGGCTGGCGGGCGCCAGGCCCAGCCGGGCGGCATCGCCGGGATGCAGCTCCAGGAAGGGCTCGGCCAGGTGGCGCGACAGGCGCGGCGACAGGCCGGTGCGGGTCATGGTGTGCCAATGGTCGCGCACCCGGCCGGTGTTCAGCCGGAACGGACGATCCACATCCACCAACTGCGGCACGCGCGGCGTGACCGCGACCAGCCGCCCGCGACCCGAGGGCGTATGGAACCGCCCGTCGCCAAAGAAGCGCCCGCCCTGCCGGCGCGCCGATTGCGGCCACAGGAAGGGCTCCAGCGCGTCATATTCCGCCTGGGCGATGCCGGCATGGGCCGAGATGTCGAAATCGCTGCCCAACCCGCCCGCGATGCCCGACAGCGCGGCATGTTCGGCAAAGACCTGCGCCGGGCTGGACCAGCCGAAGGCCCCCGGCCAGCCCATGCGGCGCCCGACCTCGGCCAGGATGCGCCAGTCGTCGCGCGCCTGGCCCGCGGGGGC
>JAANMY010000837.1_pt1 | contig 39562 bp, 40 predicted proteins | sample 7279691 | NCBI WGS metagenome assembly JAANMY01 (sample SAMN14094543, study PRJNA606508) | bioreactor metagenome | isolation source: A lab-scale SPAN reactor treating ammonium-rich wastewater day 388 | place: Ireland: Galway | collected 2018-02-07 | reverse complement strand
CTTGGCCCCAAGGACCGCATGCTTGGCGATCATGTTGGGTAACACCCTTTATGAGGCATCCCCAACCCTTTCGGTAACCGACCATTTTGAGGCACTACGTCGGCAGCGCCGTCGCGGTCAGGCGCCGGAGTGAACCTCGCTAAGACCCTCCAGCAGCACCCGTACCCGCTCCGGCCCCGAGAGCGAAGCGCGAAGCTGGCTCTCCAGGGCGCGGCGCTCAGGCGATGCGTGCCAGCGCCTCCAATCGCCCAGCCCGAACCACGCGCTGATGACAATGAGGGTGTGCGGGTCCTCGCTGTCGCGCAGCGTTTCGCCGCTGATATACCCGGGCTGGTCCAGGCACCTTGCGCGGAGCTCGCGCAGTTGCTCAAGGGCGCGCTTCTCGTGCCCGGGGAGCACCCGGCGTTCGATGATGACCTTCACTGCCATCGTTCGGCCCCGGCTCTCGTTATCGTCTCCATGGCGGGACTATAGCAGGGTCGCGGCGGCCATTGTGAAAGCGGCCGCCAGCGCGCTACTGCAGGGTGGGGGCCATGTCCCACAGGGGATGGACGGACGTGTCCACGAAGTAGCGGTACATGGGGAGCGCGGCGAGCAGCTGGTCCATCTCGCGCGCATCGGCGGCGTCGTAGATGGCGAGCACGCCGAGCCCTGCTTCGCGATAGATGGCCTTGATCTTGCCCTGGTCGTACTGCGACTTCACGGCCTTCAACTGGTCGGCAACGACGGCCTGCCAGGCCTCCGGGGCCAGGTCATGGGGCTGGCGCGAAACAAGGCGGACGGAAAAGAGCATGCGGGTGACTCCTGCCGGGGTGAGGCTCGATTATAGGCACGTCGATGCTGCTGAATCGAACCGGGGCCGGCCGCCATCCGCGCCCCTGCCCCCGAGCGAGTATGATCTGGCCATCGCGGTGCAATGGAACGCCCGCGAGGAGTCTGACAGATGCATGGCCGCGTTCGTGCCCCGGCGCGGGCACGGCCCCGGTTCCCGGGGCGATACCGGGCGAATGAAGACGAGGCGCGCACTCGCCGCCAGCCTCCCGGGCCTGCGACCGCGCCCGCGGGCAGGATTGGCCAGGCGGCCGTGCTGGCACTCCAGCGGACGCTCGGCAACGCTGGCGCGGGCCGGACGCTCATGGTGCTGGGCCACCCCGGGGCGGCGAACCTCGTCCTCCAGCGCGCGGCGGAAGACGAAGAACTCCTGAGGGAGAAGGAAGAAGCCCAGCGGGCTGCCCAGGCCCAGGCCGCTGCCGGTGGCGGCGAGGCCGAGGCGGCCCAGTCCCCGGGCTCAGCGGAGGCGCCAGGCACTGCCGGGGCTGCCGCCGTGAATGCGGCACGCGAGGCCGCTGCGGCCGACCAGGCCGCCGCTGAGCAGGAACAGACGCAGTCGGTGGCGCAGGTAGAAGCGCGCGAGGCCGAGCAGGCGAAGGAACAGGAGCAGGAGGCCGCGCGTGACGCCGAGGCGGCCCTGGTAGCCGCGCCTGCGGCGAGTGAACCATCGCCCGGCGAAGTCCCCGCCGAGGGCAGCAAGCAGGCCGAGCAACCCCCTCTCCCGGCCATCGAGGACGAGGGCGGCCCCTTCCCCGCAGTCGGACGGGGCTCGGTCAGCCTCACCGGGCGCACCCGCGCATCGTTCCGGTCCTCGTTCCGGGTCGAGAACGAGCGGGTGGAGCCGGGGACCTCATGTGATGGCTGCGGGCGAAGGAACCCCTGCGTGCACGTGACAGGGAACCTGGTAATCACCTTCACCGTCACGACGCGCGTCACGCTGCCGCGTGTCCCCCGCGGGCTCACCGCCTGCCAGCGCGAGCGCGTGCGCGCTGCCATCCGCGACACCCTGTCTCCGCACGAAGACCAGCACGTCGCCGCCTTCGAAACCTACAACGGCACTGTCACGCTGCCCTTCGATGAGGAGATGTGCCGCAGCCGCTACGGCCGGTTTATCCGCACCATGGCGCGCGACGAAGAGAGAACGCGCCGGGCCGAAGCGCAGGCCGCCAGCGATGCGCTCGACCCCTTCAATGTCGATGTTGACCTCGACTGCACGGACGAATAGGGCAATCAGGCGGGGGCGGCGGTGGCCGGACCAGGCGCGGGGATGCCGAGTTCGGCACGGATCGCCTTCAGCCTGTTGAGGTTCTCGGCATCGGGTCCGCCGCCCTCGATCCCGGGCACTTCGAGCAGGAATGGCACATCCCGGAACGCCGGGTGTCGCATGATGGCCCGGAAGCCGTCGTAGCCGATGTGGCCGTCGCCGATGTTTTCGTGACGGTCGCGCATTCCGCCAAGCGGCGTCTTGCTGTCGTTGGCGTGCACGGCCACAAGGCGATCAAACCCGATCTCGCGCTCGAATTCCTCCATCGCCAGCGCGCAGCCTTCGGGCGTGGCGAGGTCGTAGCCCATGGCATAGGCATGGCACGTGTCGAGGCACACCCGCAGACGGGGGTGCCCGCCGGCGCCGCGGATGATGGCGCCGATCTCGGCGAAGGTGATGCCCACCCCACCGCCCTGGCCGGCGTTGTTCTCGATGATCAGCAACTGCTCACCGGCCGCGTATTCGAGCACCTCCCCGATCTTCGCGCACACCTGCGGCAGCACGGTCTCGAAGCCGGCGCCCTTGTGGCTGCCAACATGGAAGATGGTTCCAACGGTTCCCAGCGTGTCGCCCCACTTGAGGTACTGCTTCAACGACCCCACGGAGCGCCCGAGGAGCGCGCCGTCGTCGCTCGCGAGGTTCACCAGGTACACACCGTGGAAGAAGACGGGCACATCCGCCGCCTGCCGCGCTGCCTGGAAGGCGGCAACCTGGTCATCGCTAATTGCCGGGGGACGCCACTGCTGCGGCGCCGAGATGAAGAGCTGCACCGCCTCCGCGCCGATCTCGGCCGCGCGCGCGAAGACGCCCGCTGGACCGCCCGCGCTGCTCACGTGAGCGCCAATTCGCATTGCTGCAGTTCCCCCTTTGCTGGCCAGTGTAGCAGCGGTCAATTGCCGCCTTCGACCACGGCGACGCCGCGGATTGTGGGCAGAGGGCCGATGCGGCCGGGCGTGAGCTCGCGGATGGCGAACCCCGCCGCTGCGATTGCCTCCGCCGTGCGCCGATTGGGGCAGCACCCCGCGCCGGCGAACTTCCAGGCGGGCGTGATGGCGTCGATTGCGCGTCCCTTCAGGCCCCGCCCGGGACGGACGTGTTCCCAAAAGCGGAACTCACCGCCGGGGCGAAGCACGCGCTGCACCTCGGCCAGGGCCTGCGGGACACCGGCGATCGTGCAGAGCGTCAGCGTCGTGAAGACAGTGTCGAACGAAGCATCGGCGAAGGGCAGGCGCTCTGCCCCGGCCTGCACCAGCTCTATTTCCAGGCCGCGTTCAGCCGCGTGCCTTCGTGCTCGCTCAATCATGAACGGGTCGGGGTCAATGCCGGCATACGAGATACTCTGCGGGAGGTAGGCCCAGTTCGCCCCCACGCCAACGCCGACCTCCAGGGCCCGTCCGCGCACTCCCGAGACAACGGTCCTCCGCGTTGCCTGCTCCCCGCGGCTCGTGTGCCGCGATGAAAAATCCAGCACTGCTGCAAAAAGCCGGTGTCCTGACCTGCCCATCTGTTCGAGCATACAGCATCCGCGGGTGCCGGATCTCGTGGCCAGGGCGCTCTACGGGGCTGGAGTGAGGTCGATTCGCATAGGCACTTCGCCCGCGGCGGGCCCGGCCACAACCTCGATTGGCTGCACAACCTCGATTTGCTGGATCAGGCAGAGCTTGTCCTCCCCCGTGCGGCAGAAGTAGACCGTGGCCGTCGCCGTTATCCCGGTAGTGCCGGGGCTGAGGGTGGCCGGCACGGGGAGGGTCACCGCGGGGAGGTCGCTGCTCCAGGTGAGCTTCGACTCACCGAGGGCGGCCACCGATGGGTTGCCGCTCGTGAGCGTGATCGATGATGGACCCAGGCTGTTGAGCCGGTGGCCTTCCGGGGCCGTAACCTCTATGCGCAGCATGCTCCCCCCGGCCGCCGCTACGATTGGGTCGAGCACAACGCGCACCACACGGCCGGCCGGGGGGCCAGCCACTGCGAGATTGGTCAGCGAAAGAGTTGTGATGCGCCCCGCTGCGGGGTCGAGCACACGAACCACGTGGTTGTTTGTGTCGGCCACGTAGAGGTGCCCGCCGGCGGCGGAGATGCCGCCCGGTTCGTTCAACAGCGCCAGCGCGGCCGGGCCATCGGCGAAGCCACGTTCGCCCAGCCCGGCCACGGTGGTCACGGCTCGCGTTGCCGGGTCCAGGCTGCGGATGCGGTGGTTGTAGGTGTCGGCTATGTAGAGCAGCCCCGCTGCCATCGTGATCCCCTGAGGATGCTGCAGGCGCGCGGCGCGCCCGACACCGTCCTCATCCCCCCAGTCGAAGAGGCCCGTCCCCACCAGCGTCTCCACATCGCCGTCACCGGCGATGGCGGTGCGCCTGACGGCACTCGACTCGGGGTCGACCCAGTAGAGGTAACGCCCGTCAGATGTGAGGCCGCCTGGCTGCGCGAGCGTCGCGATCGTCCGCCGGGGCCCGTCCTCGATTCCCTCGCGGCTGGTGCCGGCGAAGACGGAAAGGCTCGCCGCCTCGAGGTCCATGACCCATACCTGGTGCACCCCTGCCATGGCGATGAAGAGACGCGCCCCGTCCACGAAGAGGTCCCACGGTGAGGCCATTGCCGTCGTCGCCGCAGGCGCGCCATTGGCGGGGAGCCGTTCGAGCTGGCGTCCCGTGCCCGCGATCGTCGTGACCTCGCCGGTCGCGAGGGCTATCGCGCGGATGGCGTGGTTGCGCGTGTCGGCGACGTAGAGCGTTTCGCCATCGGCGGAAAGCGCAAGTCCCTGCGGCTGGCGGAAGGCGGCTTCCCGGGGGCCGCCATCGGCAAACCCCTCCTTGCCCGACCCGATGGCCATCTGCAGCTCGCCATCGAGGGAGGCGACAAGGATGCGGTTGTGCCCTGAATCGGCGATGAAGAGCCGGCCCGAAAGCTCGTCAGCGAGCACCTCTCCCGGATACGAAAGCACCGTCGATGCCGCCTGCGCATCGGCGTTCACCGGCAGAGGGTCCCGGGTGAGATGTCCTTTCGCCTCGAACTCCTGAACAAGGGAGGAGATGATGGGCTGGAAGAGCCCGTAGACGCCCTCACCGGCGTGGAATCCCGCGATGTTCCCGGCGGGGTCAATGAGCACCAGCGTGGGCCAGGCGTTGACGCCGTAGGCCTGCCAGAAGGCAAAGTCCGGGTCGTTCACCACCGGGTGTTCGAGCCCGAGCCGCCGCGCCGCGGCGCGGATTCCCTCGTCGTCCTGCTCGGCTGTGTATTTCCCGGAATGAACGCCGATCACGGTAAGGGCGCCTCCGAACTCCGCCTCCAGCCGCTTCAGGTCGGGGACGATGTGCTGGCAGTTGATGCACCCCAGCGTCCAGAAGTCCAGGAGCACCACCCGGCCGCGCAGGCTCTCCCGGGTGGGTGGAGTGGCGACATTGAGCCAGGTGAGCCCCGCAGGGAATTCGGGCGCCGGCTCCGCGCCTGCCCACGACCGCTCAGGGGTCGTGGCACTGCCGCCGGGTACATCGCCACGCCGGGCTCCGCCGCTGCTACACGAGGACACAGCCACCCCCAGCATGACGAAGAGCAGCGCGCACCAGACCATTGTAGTCCGCGCCCGCGCACGGACGTTGCCGGGGCTAAGCACGCCTCCATCGTACGGCTTCGCGTGCCAGGGGGAGCATGCGGGCGTTACCGGGCCTTTCCGGGAGCGTTTCGCTCAGCCGGCCACCGCACCCGCGGCGCTCTTGCCCGGCTCGATGTCCACGACCATGTCGCGCCGTACCGCGAACGTTCGCTGCCCGGCCCGCGGATTGCGGAGCTGGAGCCAGGTATGGTCGTTCGAGGCGAGCTCGGCATTGAGGTCCCAGGTCCGGTCCGGGTCTGCCGTGCGCAGCCGAACCACCACCTGCTTTCCCCTCAGCTGTCCCAGGGTGGCGTCGGAAGGTTCTGCCATAACATCACTCCATCCAGGGCGATCGTTCATTGCCCCGGAATGGGGCGCGAACCCACTCTCGCACGAACCGGGCGACAGTCAACTCCGGGCCGGGGCCAATTCGCGGCAAGGGCCGCCCTTCTCTACTCTGGTTCAATGGCCCGAAACCGCAACCGTGCCCCCGAGGGCGCGCCGCTCCCCGGCGATGTCCTTACCCTCCGGATAGAGGCCCTTGTTTTCGGTGGTGCTGGCCTGGCCCACCTCGAAGGTGGTCGTGTGGTCTTCGTCGCCGGCTCTATCCCGGGTGAGCTGGTTGAGGCCACGGTTGAACGTTCCCATGCCGACTACACCGAGGCCGCTGCCACGCGCATCCTGGAGCCATCACCCGACCGGATCGAACCGCGCTGCCCGCTCTTCGGCGAATGCGGCGGCTGCCAGTTGCAGCATATGTCCTACCCCGCCCAGCTTCGCGCCAAGGAGGGCATCGTTCGCGAACAGCTGCGCCGCATCGGCCGGCTCGACGATGGGTGTGTGCGGCCAATCGTGGGAGCTGCCGAACCGTGGGGCTATCGCAACCACCTTCGCTTCTCCACAGGCAAGAAGTGGGGCGATGTGGGCTTCATCAGCCGCCGTGGACGTGGCCTGCTCAAGGTCGAAAGCTGCCCCATCGCCGACCCGTGGGTCAACGGCCTCCTTCCCTCGCTGCAGGGGAAGGGCGCCGGCCTGCACCAGGTCCAGGTTCGCCACAACGCGGCGACCGGGAGCTTCCTCATCAATCCCGAGATCCGCGGCCTGGAAGTCCCCAGCGGGCAGAAGAGCTATCTCGAAGTGCTCGGCGGCCACCGCTTTGCTGTCAGCGCCTCCGCCTTCTTCCAGGTGAACAGCGCCCAGGCCGAAGAGATGGTGCGCCTCGTGGGCGAATCGCTTCCCGAGCAGGGAGAGATCCTGGTCGACGCCTTCGCGGGCGTTGGCACCTTTGCCGTCATCTTTGCCCACCGCTTCCGCAGCGTCATCGCCATCGAGGAATCGAACAGCGCGGCCCGTGATGCGCGCACCAATGCCGCGGAGATGCCCAACGTCTCCATTCGCGTGGGAAAGGTGGAGGATTCACTGCCCCTGATTGGAGTTGCGCCCGACGTCGTGCTGCTCGATCCACCCCGCCCCGGGTGCGCTGCGCCTGTGATCGAGGCAATCATCCGCTTCCGGCCGTCGGTCGTGGTCTACGTGTCGTGCAATCCCGCCACGCTCGCCCGCGATCTGCGCGCGCTCGTCGATGGGGGATACGCGCTGGACCACGTCACCCCGCTCGACATGTTCCCCCAGACGGGGCATGTCGAGTGCGTTTCCAGGCTCACCCTCGCCGACCCCGGGGCGCCCCGCTGATGCGGATCATTCTCGCCTCGGCGTCGCCCCGGCGGCGCGAGCTGCTTGGCGGCCTGCTCTCTGACTTCGAGGTGATTCCTTCGCATGTTCCCGAGGAAGCCACCGGCGACCCGGCAGGCGACGCTCGCCGGCTGGCGCTTGCCAAGGCCAGGGCGGTGGCGGCCCTGGCGCCTGGCGCGGTTGTCGTTGGCGCCGACACGATCGTGCACGATGGCCAGCGCTCGTATGGCAAGCCGGCGGATGCTGGCGAAGCAGCCGGGATGCTTCGCGCGCTCAGAGGCCGGGAGCACTCGGTCTACACAGGCCTCGCGGTCGTGGCCGGGGGCCTCGAACTGGCCGGCCTGAGCGTGTCTGGGGTGCGCCTCGCCGCCCTCACCGATGAGCAGCTCGATGCCTACGTAGCCAGCGGCCGCCCCCTGGACAAGGCCGGCGCCTACGCAATCCAGGATGAGGATGTGCCAACGGTTGCGGGGCTCGAAGGCTGCTACTGCGCTGTTGTGGGGCTGCCGCTATGGAACCTGGCCCGCCTGCTTGAAGCGGCGGGGGTGTCATGCCGCGAGCCCGCCGCCTGGTTTGCCCGCTGCGAGGCCTGCCCCGAGCGGCCCGGCACCTCACCGGCGTAAGCTGGTGGGCGGAAACCCTGAACAGGCGCCAGGTGAGATGAGCGAAGCCCCGCACTCCCGTGAAGAACACGACGCCCTGGGCGGCTACCAGGTTCCGGCGAACGCCTACTACGGCATCGACACCGCCCGGGCGAACGCGAACTTCCCGATCAGCGGCCTCCGCCTGCCCCGCAGCTTCATTCGCGCGCTTGGCGTCATCAAGCGTGGAGCGGCGCTCGCCAATCGCGACCTGGGGCTCCTGGATCCAGCGCTCGCCGCCGCGATTGTCACCGCTGCCGAAGAGGTGTCCGGCGGCCGCTGGGATGCCGAGTTCATCGTTGACGTCTTCCAGACCGGTTCGGGCACCTCGACGAACATGAATGCCAACGAGGTCATCGCCAACCGGGCAAACGAGATCCTCGGTCGCGGCCCGAAGGGCGCCTACTCGCCCGTGCACCCGAATGACCACGTCAATCGCGGCCAGTCGTCGAATGATGTCATCCCCACCGCCATCCACCTGGCCGCCATCGTCAGCGTCCAGCAGAGGCTGCTGCCGGCGCTCTACCGGCTCGAAGCGAACCTGAACGGCAAGGCGAACGAGTTCGACTCCGTCGTGAAAACCGGGCGCACCCATCTGATGGACGCCACCCCAATCCGGCTCGGGCAGGAGTTCCGGGGCTACGCCGGGCAGATGGAGCGCGCCCGCCGCCGGGTCACACTGGCCTGCGAAGCCCTGCGGGAAGTCGCTCTCGGGGGGACGGCGGTCGGGACGGGAGTAAACACCCACCCTGAGTTTGCCGCCAGGGCGCTGGCCTACGTCTCGGAGCTCGAACGCGTGCAGCTGCGCGAGACGGGCAACCACTTCCAGGCCCAGGCTTCCATCGACGCAGTCGTCGAAACGAGCGGGCAGCTCCGCGTGGTGGCCATTTCACTTCTGAAGATTGCGAACGACATCCGCCTCATGGGGAGCGGCCCGCGCGCCGGGCTCAACGAGCTTTCGCTGCCCGCGCTCCAGCCCGGGAGCTCGATCATGCCGGGCAAGGTGAACCCGGTGATTCCCGAGGCGGTCGCCCAGGTAGCGGCCCAGGTCATCGGCAACGATGCAGCCATCACGGTTGCCGGGCAGTGGGGCTTCTTTGAGCTAAACACGATGATGCCCGTAGCGGCGCACAACCTGCTGCAGTCTATCGAGCTGCTGGCCAGCGCTGCCGCGGTGCTCTCCGAGAAGTGCGTTGAGGGGCTCAGCGCAACCGGGAACGGGCCCCGGTTGGTGGAGCAAGGGTTGAGCATCGGCACGCCGCTGGCCAACGTGATCGGCTATGAAAGGGCGGCCGAGATCGCAAACGAAGCCTTCCGAACCGGCCGCACCATTCGCGATGTCGCCCGCGAGCGTGCGGGACTGCCGGCCGGTGAGCTGGACCGCCTGCTCGACGCGCGCTCGATGACGGGTGAGTAGCCTTGGGTCAGGAGGGCGAAGGCGCAGCGGCCGCGCTTGCAGCGGCGCCGTTCCTGGCCCCTTCCACGCCCGCCGTGATGAAGGACATGAACATCTCTTCGGTTTCCCGGGCCGCCTCCTCGAGAGGGTAGGCGTCGGGGTCCAGCAGCCATTGCAGGGCGAGGCCGATGAGCGTGCTGATCTCCATCGCTGCCGTTGCATCCGGGTCGATGTCCGGGCGGATCAGGCCTTTCAGCTGGCCGTAGCGAATCGCAGATGCGGTCGCCGCGCGGTAACCCGCCCAGAGCTTCCGTATCTGGTCGCCAAGCTCGGGGTCTGAGCGGGCGCTGGCCGTGAAGTGCAGGAAGACTTCGTAGTTCACGGGGTCTGTTTTCACCAGCTCGATCGCCACGCGGATGATGATCCGCAGCCGTTCAAGCACGTCCTGCCCCTCGGCGACACCCCTGGCGACGGCTTCGTCGAACGACTCCTGGCAGCGCACCAGCACACCCGAAAGCAGTTCCGACTTGTCGCGGAAGTGGTAGGAGACAAGCCCGCGGCTGACGCCAGCCTCGCGAGTTATCTCGTCGATGGAGGTCTCGTTCCAGCCATTCCGTGCCATGACGGCGATTGTCGCGTCGGTGATCTGACGGCGACGTATGGCGGTGATGTTGATTCGGCCCATTGAGAGAACGGTTCCTGGGTCTGCCCGGTCGCAGACGGGCGCTCTGTAACAGGAAGCATACCAGCCTATCGGCGACCGGCCCAACCGGGTGGTCGCCCGGACGGCGGGCCTGCCGCCCGACCCCATCTGCCCGGCACGCAGGGCAGCGACGGATCGCTGTAGAATCAGCTCCTGTCCCTTCCGGTGCGTCGTGCCGGGGGCAAGTTCACCACCGGGTCTGCCTGGCAAATTGATACGCGTAGTGGTCTCCGGTTCAGGAAGGATGGGGCGCCAGGTGCACCAGGCGGTTGCAGCTGCCGGCGACCTGGAGCCGGTCGCGTTCGTCGACGTGCTGGCGGAAGGCTCCGCCATCGACGGCCTGCCGGTGTTCAAGGACGCCGCGCGGTGCCTCGACGAGGTGCGGCCGGATGCTGTGGTTGACTTCACCCATGCCGCCTGGACCCCGCTCCTCGCTGAGGCGGCCCTCCCCCGGGGCGTGCGGCTGGTAGTTGGAACAACCGGCCTTTCGGGCGAGTTCATGTCCTGGCTCGATAACGAGTGCTCGGTGCGCAGGACGGGCACGGTCGTTGCGGCCAACTTCGCTATCGGCGCCGTGCTGATGATGCACTTCGCCCGCCAGGCGGCGCGCTTCTTCGACAACGCCGAGATCATCGAGCTCCACCACGACCAGAAGGCCGATTCCCCCAGCGGCACCGCGAAGGCGACGGCGGAGATGATGCGCGCAGCCCGGAAAGCGCCGTTTGTGCATCCATCCACTGAGAAGGAGACCATCCCCGGGGCGCGTGGCGCGGAGCTCGGCGGGATTGCCATTCATTCGGTGCGGCTGCCCGGTCTCGTGGCCCACCAGGAGGTCATCTTCGGCGGGCTGGGCCAGACACTGACAATCCGCCACGACACCACGGGGAGGGATTCGTTCATGCCGGGGGTTGTTGCGGCAACGCGGGCAGTGATGGAGTTGGACCACCTGGTGGTGGGCCTCGACGCCCTCTTTGGGCTCACGTAGGGCCCGTGTACCGGGAGCTGACCGCTGAGGACCATCGGCGCATCCTGGGGGTCGATGCCGGGCAGGCGCCCGACGTGGTGCTGCTCGTCGGCTTGTTCGCCATCGAACGCGGAGCGGGGCGGTTCGCGGCCTACCTCGAAGACCCGGTTCCGCTGAAGAACTACCCTGCCTACCTCTGCGGTTACCACGGGCTCAGGGTGGCGGTGGCGGCCTGCTTTGGGGGCCCGATGGCGGCCCTCCACGCGCACACCTGGTGTGGCGCCGGCGTGCAGACAATCGTGCAGCTTGGCTGGTTTGGGGCGCTCCAGCACGGCATCGCCCGCGGCGACGTGGTCGTCCCTCGCCATGCCGAGCGCCAGGACGGCGTCAGCGACTGGTACCTCCCCAAGGGGATCCTCGCCGACTCAACCCCCGGGCTTTCGGGCGCCATCGCGGCGGAGCTTCGCAACCGCGGAGTTGCAGTTCACGAGCACGCCATCTACTCGACCCCGGCCATCCTCGCCGAATCGCGCGAGGTCATCGCCGACTGGAGCCGCCACGGCTACCTTGGCGTGGATATGGAAACGGCCGCCACTTTCGCGGTGGCGAAGGCGCTGGGCGCACGCCGCGCGGCCGCGCTCATTCGCCTCGACGACCTGGTGGCGGAGGAAGACAGCATCGCCGAGCCCATTGACCGTGACCGGCTTCGATTCCTGCGCGAGCGCGAACGGGCCGTGGTGGATGCGGTGCTCGATGCGGTTCGCGCCGGCGCCGGCTGATTGCCGGCCCGCCTGCCTGGTGTTCGGGCGCCGCTACAGGTCCTGGCGGCGGAAGAGCCGTTCTGCTGCCACCAGGGGAAGGGCTGCCCAGGCCACGAGCGCGCCCGAAAGCAGGATTACGCTGGTGAGCTTGCCGAGCTCCTCGGTGAGATAGGCCCCGAGCGGCCCCAGGATCTGCAGGTCGGGCTCAAGGCTCATCACCGCGAGGATGCGGACGCTTTCCACCGGGTTGCCAAGCACCGCCAGCGTGAGGCTTCGTCCTGATGATGAGACGGAGAGCGCCAGGCCGATGGCGCCAAGGTCATAGAGCAGCACCAGCACGAACCATGCGAGAACGGCCAGCGCCATCGCCTTGAGGCGTCCATCGGAGACCACCGAGATGAGCATGCCGAGGCTCAGCATGGAAGTGGCCAGCGCCGCCGAAAGCACGATGAAGAGGGCGTAGTGCCAGATGTCGGTGAGCGGGTTCACAAAGGCCATCAGCAGCCCGGCGACGCCAAACCCAAGGACGATGGCCATCCAGACCGCCACCACAAGGCCAAGGTACTTGCCGATGAGCAGCTGCGAGCTGGAAATCGGCTGCGAAAGGAGCGTCAGCAGGGTGCCCCGGTCGCGCTCGCCGGCAATTGTGCTGGCGCCGAGGACGAGGCCGAGCAGGGGCACGAGCAGCAGGCAGAGGTTGATGAGCCCCGCCGTGGTGCGGTTGAACCCCTGTTCGCTCAGGTCGCCGGCGCGCCCCTGGACCATCGAGAGGGCCAGCGCTACAAGAGCAAAGGTCACCGAGAAGGCGAGCAGCCACCGGCTCTGGACGGCATCGCGCAGCTCCTTGCGCAGGATGGCGTAGGTGGCCCTCATGGCCGGCCCCCCTTGCTCTTCTGAAGCTGGAGAATCGCCGAGTCGACGGGGGCCTCCTCCACGCGGAAGTCGAGGATGCCGATGCCGGCGCCCACCAGCGCCTCAACGATCTGGGCCTTGCGTGATGCCGGGCACGAGACGACGAGCCAGTCCCCGGTGTCCTCCACGGCGCCGTTCGCCAGCGATTCAATGATGGGCGCGGCCTCCGGGCCCTTGCCGTTGAGGCGGAGGAACAGCCGTGAACTCGGCGCCGCCGCCCCGGCAAGCTCCGTCGCCGGCCCCAGGAAGACGGTCTTTCCTTCGTTCAGGACCAGGGCGCTGTCGGCAACGTAGGGCACGTCTTCGAGCCAGTGCGTTGAGAGAAGGATAGACTTGCCCTCCTTCCGCTGGTCCTGCACGAGCTGCCTGAGTTCGAGTCGGGCCGAGATGTCGAGGCCCGAGGCCGGCTCGTCGAGCACGAGCAGGGGCGGGTTGGCGAGCAGGGTGACCGCCAGCGCGAGACGCTGGCGCATGCCGCCCGAAAGCTCACCAACCTTCTTCTCCTCGTGTGCGGCCAGTCCCACAGTCTCGACCAGCTCGCGGGCGCGCTGGGGCGGCGCCGACTTGAGGTCCGCGTAAAACAGCGCCGTCTCCCGGACGGTGAGGTCCGAGTGGAAAGCAGGGTCCTGGGGCATGTATCCGATGAGGCGCCGCACGCCGCGGCCGTCGCGGGAGACGCCGATCCCGCCCGCCACGACTTCTCCCTCGAACCGGACGAGCCCGACGATGCACTTGATCAGCGTTGTCTTGCCAGCCCCGTTCGCCCCAATCACCGCCATGACCTGCCCGGCATCGACCTCAAAGGAGACGTTGTCGAGGGCCGTGACCCGGCTGCCGTAGCGCTTGGTGACGCTCCTGACGGCTAGCATGCGCGCCACCTCCGTGTGCCGGTGGTGGCCGAAGCCCGGAAGATGAAGAGCGGGATAGCGACCAGCGCCGCCATCGAAACGCCAACGACGACCCGGTCCCGGGTAGATTGTGACGCGGCCAGCTTCATTGGCGGCGACATGAGGGGGTGGCTGTCGACCACTCGCGGCTCCGGCCTGTAGACGGGAAACCACTCGGCCGCCATGTCGAGCGCCGTTCGCGCGGGTGTGTACGAGAAGGCGCGCAACGCCTCGTTCTCCTCTACCAAGTCGTCGTAGGCTCCTTCGTAGCGGTACTCGATATCGCCCACACCGTCGCCGTTGGCATCGTAGCCACGATACCCGTCCCAGAAGTTGCCCCGGCCATCGGCCGACCAGCGGTTCTTGCTGGAGACGATGTCGCCGCGCGATTCCACCAGGCGGAGATTGCCGATGAACGTGTTCTCGGTGAAGGTTACCGCTGTGGTGGAAGTCATCTCCACCGCCGCCTGGTTGAAGCTGATGAAGTTGTGGCGGATGTTGACGAAGCCACCCGGCGTTTGGGGGGTTCCCTCCATCGTGAGGCCGATGCGGTTGCCGTAGATCCAGTTGTCAACCATCGTGATGTCGTCCACATCCTTGAAAAGCAGGCCATAGCCCGAGGCTGCGGACGAGTTGTGGCTGAACTCGTTGCGCTCCAGCGTGAGCCGCTCTGAGAACATCAGCGCGGCGCCTGCGATGCTGTCGCGGAAGGTATTGAGGGTGAACGAGTTGTCCTGCGAGTACATGTAATGGATTCCGTAGCGCGCTTCGGAGACGCGGTTGCGCTCGATGTGCGTATTCTTCGTGAATCCGATGAAGAAGCCGTCCCGGACAACCGAGATCGTGTTCTCCAGGACCTCATTGTCCCAGGAGTTGTAGAGATATATAGCATGTCCCCGGCGTTCGACCGGGTACTCACTGATGCTCGAGATCGTGTTGCCGCGGATGGTGTGGCCACCGCTGTCCCAGACCGTGATGCCGTACATCACGTCCTCCAGGCGGTTGCCCTCGATGACGGCCGAATCTGCAAGCAGGCGAATTCCGGCCGGCTCATCGCTCACAACCCGGCCCGAGTGGCGAATGACAAAGCCGCGGATGGTGACGCCCTCCGCGTTCACGACGATTACGTCACCCTTGCCCTCGCCGTCAATGACGGGCATGCCGGTGCCCACGATCGTGAGGGCCTTATCAACCACAAGCTGCTCTTCGTATACGCCCGGCGGGATCTCGATGGTTGCCCCGGGCTCCGCCGCGGCAATGGCTTCTGCGATTGAGAACGTGGTCGCGTCCGGGTGCGGGAGGGCATCCGCGCCTGCAGCGTTAAACACTGTGCTTACTGTCACTGCACTTGCGAGCAGGGCTGCCCGGATGGCGAAGGAAGGTAATGGCATCGCTTTCAATCTCAGCCGTCCAGGGCTATACAGGCACTGACCGGCCGTGTAGCACGGTGCGTGGGGCTTAGAGCCCCGCTGCTGGCGGCGTGGCGCCGGTGTTGGCCCAGCTTGTTGCCAGGAAGCGGATCAACGATGGTCCCGCGGCGATGATTACGCCCGCCGCCACCATCATCCACCAGCCAATGCCAACCATGGTGTCGGTGTGGAAGTTGATGACCTGGGTTCCGCCGAGGACCTTCGTGGTGAAGTCCGAGATGTCGTAGATCGCATCCTCACTGCGGTCGTGGCCGTACTTGTAAAGCCACCACTGGACGTCGATCAACATGCCGATGGGGACCGCGAAGACCAGCGCGGCCAGCACTGCGCGCCAGTATCGCCAGCGCACAATGAAGGGGGTCACCACCAGGACTGCCACCAGGGCAAAGAGGGCGAACGGGAAGAGCTTCAGCTCGGCGACGCTATCGGGCTCGATCTCCTTGACGCCCACGTAGTGGTTCAGGGAGTTGATCTCCTGGAGGTCGCCGGTGAGCTTCGTTCCGTAGGCGACGAGCTGGAGCCCCTGCGGGTACTGGGGCGCGCTCATGTCCATCACCCAGAGGGGGAGAAAGAACGCGATCACGAGCAATCCCGCAGCAACGATGGAGCATGCAGCAAAGAGCCGGTCGACTTCCCCGCGGGCGCCTGCCACCGGCGTTTGCGCAGCCGTGGGCGCCGTTTCCGCTCGTCCTTCGGTTTGAATGGCCGCAGTCAAGTCAGTCTATGCCCTCTCTTTCAGGATTGCTGGCAGGTCCTGCCACGAGGCGACCTGGCCGTTTACGCGTCCGGCAAGGGACTCTGCTTCCGCGGGCCCGGCCGCCGCTGCTACTCCATATGACATCGGACTTCGAATCTCCGGCGATATGACATATGTCGCACTCGCCGCCTCGAGGAGCGATTCATCGCTGTAGCTGCTCACCCAGTAGAGCGCCCCGTCGCCGGGCGGCGCCTCGCTGGCCTGCAGGACCATGCAGCCCGCATCGTCGAAGTGCTTCTCGTCGCCACTGGCTGTGCGCCAGGCGGCGGCGAAACGCCGGTCGCCGATGAGCATTCCGCAGCGGGCGCACTTCTCCTTGCCGAACCGGATCTTCGGGAGCCCGCCCGGACTATCGTCCCCGGGCAGCAGCAGCGCTCCCCCCGCTCCCCCGGCCACCACCACGCCTGCGATCGCTGCAAAGGCCAGGAACTGTCTCCGGGTCGCCATCATCACCTCTTCCAATACGTGTGATTCCCGGCGTGAAGCCGGGGAGCGGTAATGTTGCCGCCCCCCGGCCTGCGGAAATCGCTATGAGACGAGCAGCCAGCCCTGCATTTCGAGGTGCAGCGCCGAACAGAACTCAGTGCAGTAGTACGCGAATGCGCCCTTGGCGTCGGCCACGAACTCAGTGGTCACCGACTCACCGGGGTCGAGGCTGATGTTGACGTTGTAACGCGGGATCGAGAAGCCATGGGTCGCGTCCGGCGTCGTCTCGATGTTGGTGAGGTGCCAGATGATCTTGTCGCCCTCTTTCACCTTCACCGTATCGGGCTTGAAGCGCGAACGGGTGACCGTGGTCCAGATCTCCACCGTGTTGCCCTTCCGCTCGATCTTCTCCTTGTCCTTCTCGGCGGCCGTGGGGCTCTTCTCGAAGGTAAGCGGGTCGGTGCCAACCGGGTAGACCTCCCAGGCCTTCAGGCGGTCGGCGCGGATGGCCTGCACATAGTGGGGCTCGCCGACGCCGATCGGCATGTCGGAGAGCACCTCCATCTTCTCGGTTGTGAGGTCGACGAGCTGGAAGTTCTGCGGCTTGAGCGTCCCCACGGTGAGGAAGCGGTCGATTGACCACTTGTTGAGCGCGACCAGGTACTTGCCGGCAGGCTTCACCGTGTCGCCTTCCATGGTGCAGAGGTGGCCGATGTTGTAGTTGATGCTCACCTTGTCGACGAGCTTGAAGGCCTTGTCGCCGCTGAAGTACGGCTCACCGAGGGTGAACTTCGCTACCGCGCTCTCGATGAAGAGCGAGATGTAGCCGTGGCCCTTCTCGTCGTACTGGGTGTGAAGCGGCCCGGCGCCCACTTCCACCTGGCCCGCGACGATGGCATCGAACTTGAGGACCGGGACGCCGTAGTCGTCCTTCTTCTCGAAGTTCTTTTCGTCGATAGCCTTCTGGATCTTGCTCCAGGCGTAGATGGTCACGTGCGGGTCGAGCTTCCCGCCGACCGAGATGTACTCGCCGTTGGGGGCGACGTCGACGCCGTGGGGGCTCTTCGGCTCGGGGGCCAGGTAGAGCAGCCCTTCGGACACGGCCACGTCCATGGGGATAACGCGAATGCCATTGATAACCTTGCTCTTGGTCTTGGCTACCTCGGCGCCCTTCTTCCAGTTGATGATGTGAAGGAAGTCGAAGTCGTTCTGGGAGGCGCCCACTTCGAGCGAAGGCTTGCCTTCGAGGTTGCCACCCACCGCGCGCTCGGTGTTGTACGAGTTCACGAAGCCCCAGCCGTCGGAGACGAGCTTGCCGCAGTCTGCCAGGTCCTGCCAGTACGGCGGGATTTCGATCTGGAAGCTCTGCGACACGTCCATGCGGCCCGTCTTCGCGTCGACCTTGAGCCAGGTCGAATAGCCCCGGTACGCCTGGGCCACGTTGTCCAGGGACTTCTCGATGTTCACGCGGTCGACGAGCGTCGGGATCTTGGTGGAGATGTGAACATAATCGGTGTTGGGCGTGACGAAGACGCCGCCATGCGACGAGTCGAGGTTGGGTACGTCGAGGATCTGCTTCGTCTTGAAGTCGCGCAGGTCCACCATGGCGATGCGGCCGTTGGCGCGGTCGTTGATGTAGACCCAGCGCCCGTCGTACTCGCCGTTAGTCTCGCTGATGCCCGGGTGATGGGTGTCGGCCCAGGTGAGGGGCCCGCGCGCCTTCGAAGTCACCTTGTTTGTGAAGTCCGTGCCCGCGCTGATCACGCTGTCCGACGAGTCGGCGCCGAAACCATGGCCCTGCCACGGCTCGGGCGTGAACACGCCAATTACCTTGAGGATGCGCATCGATGGGACGCCGATAGCCAGCATCTGACCGGAATGCCCGCCGGAGCTGAGAATGACGAACTCATCCTTCTTGCCGCCGGGAACGTAGGTCTTGACGGCGCGGGCGACATCGTCCGGGGAAAGGCCGCGCTCCTTTGCGATGTCAGCAGCGCGGCCGCTGAGGCCGCTGGAGCCACCGCCGCCGCCTTCGCCGTCGCCGCCGACGGCATTGCGAACCACCCAACCGACGACGAAGCCGGCTGCCCCCGCTGCCGCCCCCTGGACCAACTCACGCCTGGTAACTGCCACGAAGGAACTCCTCTCCTGGTCTCATGATTCCCAATTCGAGACTGTTTTGACATGTTTCTGGGCTGTGCCCGGCCGGGGAGTCGCACGCGCGGGCGTTTCGCGTGTTGCTGGAGGGTGCTGCCGGTCTACTTGACCGTGATGGTCCCCACCATGTCGGGAACGTGGTAGTCACACTGGAACTTCACCACGCCCTTTTTCGTGAACTTGACCTCCATGCGGTCGGTCTCGCCACCGTTGACCGTGGTCTTGCCGGTGAAGTCCTTGCCTTCCGTGGGCTTGCTGAGGATATGCATGTTGTGGATGGCCGAACCCTTGTTGGGGAGGGTTATCTTGACCGTCTTGTTGACCGGCACCGTCACGTCCTTGGGCTCGAAGAAGTTGTCCTGCATCGTGATCGTGAGTTCCGTCGAGCCGGCGCTCGAATCGCCGCCGTCCTTGTCGTCGTCATCCTTCTTGTCGTCGCTACCGTTCGCGGTCTCGGTGCCCTTGATCTTGATGCCGTCATCCGAGTCACCGCCGCCACAGGCCCCGGCAAGGCTCGCCAGGAGGCCAACGGCCGCCACCACCACCAGGACTCGAACTAAGAATGAGCCTTTCACTTAAATCAATTCCTCCGCAGTTTACTTGCTATATTATCCATGCGAACACAGCGGCGCCACTCGCGATAGCACCGCCTGGCCCACGCGACGGCGAGGCCGGGCTGGGCCGCGACCGTCTTCCGTCAACAGTCTATCCGAACCTGCGTGTCTAATGTGATGGAAGTCACAATCGCACTGTCGCGATTTGCACAGGCTTCCCGGGGGTTCGATTCCCACGTGGTGCAGTATTCGGAGCCGCGGCAACCTGGCAAAACGGACGAACGTCCGAAAAACAGAGGACCATAGGACCGTGAGTCGACTCCTGGACCCGCGGCGCGTTCACAGCCGAAGTGCCGCAGCGCGGTGCATCGTGCATCACTCGCCGGGTTCGGGAACCTGGTCGAGAGCGAGCGTGTATGAGCCTGCGCCCGGCTTCCCCTCGCACTGCCAGCGCCTGTCTTCCAGGTCGCGATGAAGCCGCCCGGCCCCCGCGGCAGCGGGGAGCATGGCCGTGTGGAAGCCGCTCGTGCGGGCGTAACGAACGGCCACATCTATCATCCATAACTCCAGGCCGCGGCCCCGGTACCGCTCCGCCAGGACCGGTAGTGAGACGCGCGCCACGCCGTCCCGGTTGTCGCGCACGGAGACAACCCCGGCGACCCGTTCCCCATCGGCAAGGACAAACCAGCCCGCGCGAGCGCCCTGCTCGAACTGCCAGGGGTCCTCACCCGTCAGCATGGCGATGGCGGAGGCATCAGCGCGTCTCTGTTCCCGCACCGTGAGCAGGGGCAGTCGCCGCTCCACGACGTACACTTCCGGTTCGCCCCTTCCGCCTTCGCGCGCTACAGGCACGTATCCCCAGCGCTGGAAGGCCCAGCGGACGCGCTCCGCCGATGGGAGGCGCGTTCGAGACTGGCGCAGCCCGCGTTCCTGTCCAAGGCGTTCGACCTCGCGCACGAGCTCCCGTCCTGCCCCAGGCGCCACCGAGCCAAGGGAATCGAACCACTGCACGCCATCGTGGCTGGCGAACCTTACAGCCCCGGCAACGGTTCCCCCGGGGCCTTCGGCGACCAGCATCTCGCTCCCCGTCTGGAGCGCGGCGGCAACTCCCTCGGCGGAATCAAGGCCGGGGTGGAGCAGGTGGCCGAGGCCTTCGAATGAACGGGCGAGGACGGCTGCTATGGCTGCCACATCGCCCGGTTCGGAGCGCCGGACGTCGTAGCGGGTCAACGGTCCATCTTCCTGATGCGAGGGTAGAACGTGGGTGGGAATGGTGGGCGGTGGGAGACTCGAACTCTCGACCTCGTCGGTGTGAACGACGCGCTCTAACCGGCTGAGCTAACCGCCCCGGAACTGTCAGTCTAGGCCCACCACAGGCCGGGTTCAACTGCTGGGTGCGGCACTGGTGAAAGCGGCGCTAACGGCCGCTTTGCCGTTCGCCAGCTATGCTTGCACCACCGTGCAATCCTCCAGCCATCGCGGTCATGCACCTGTCCTGTTGCACGCCTGGAGCCCCAACCCGTGGGCACTGGTGGCCATAACCGCGGGTGTTGCCGGGGTGCTTCTCGGCCTGCTCCTCAGCCTCTTTGCGTTCTCCGGCCCCGGCTACCGATACCACCTCTGGCGCTGGGAGGCCGAAACCCTCACGAGCAACCTGTTCACCCGTATTGGCATCGGCCCGGATGGCGCCAGCGAGGGGCAGCCGGAGGCACTCCAGCGCTACTTCGCGCTCACGAGCCGGGTCCGCGCCGAGCTCGAGCTGCCACAACCTGACCGCACCCTCATCGACACGCTCATCAGCGAACGTGCCGCCTATGAGAACGACGTGGAGAGGCTCATCGAGCACCGGATCGGTGATGCCATCCAGCAGGCCGGGCTCCAGGAGCCATTGCCGCTTTTCGGCGAGGTGAAGGTGACGTGGCCGCCGGTCGACATCGAACTGACCAGCCCGCCGCGACTGCTCGTCCGGTCTCCGCGCGACCGCATCGAGCGAAAGGGCGACACTCTGCTCAAGAACGACCTCGCGCTCCGCCAGATCGAAGAGATCGAGCGCGAGACTACCAGCGATACCACGGTCAGCCTGGTCGTCTCCATCGGAGGGCTCGCTGCCTACCCGGCGATCGTGCGCGACGACCGGTCCTACGACGCACTGCTCGACACGTCGGCCCACGAATGGGTGCACCATTACCTGGCCTTCCACCCGCTCGGCCAGAAGTGGGGGGATGGCGGCGACTCCGAGACGCTAAACGAGACCACCGCCAGCATTGCAGGAAGGGAGCTGGCAAACCTGGTGCGTGGCGCCTACCCGGAGCCCCTGCCCGCGGACGCAGACGGCCGCGCCCCTGCGGCGCCGCCAGCGACGATCGACTACAACGAGGAGATGCGCCGGCTCCGGCTGGAAGTCGATGCCCTGCTGGCCGGCGGCAGGGTGGAGGAGGCCGAGAGGAGAATGGAGGAGCGGCGCCTGTTCTTTGCCGAGAACGGCATCTACATTCGCAAGATCAACCAGGCGTTCTTTGCGTTCTACGGCACCTACGCCGACGGCCCGGCCTCATCGAACCCGATTGGACCGAAGATCGAACGCGTCTGGGAGCTTACCCGGGACGTTGGCCAGTTCCTTCGTCTGATGCGCAATGTCGAGACGGCCAGGGAGCTGGATGACCTGCTCAGCCGCCTGGAGGCAACAGGCGCCGGGAAGTGAAGCGATGTGGCTGGGGACGGAGGAGTCGAACCCCCACGTACAGATCCAGAATCTGCTGTCCTACCATTAGACGAGTCCCCAGCGTGCTTCCAGACTAACACGGCCCGCTATCCACGCTCCAGATCAGAGGCGGTGCTCGAGGTGCGCCCGCGCTGTCCGCAACCGCTGGAGCGAACGTTCACGGCCGAGCAGGGCGAGGGAATCGAAAAGGGGGATCCCCTGGGGGCGCCCCATCGCGGCCACATAGAGCACAGGTACGAACTTCCTCAGTTTCATGCCGAGGCCGTCTTCCATCCCCCGGATTGCGGCCTCGACCGGGTCACGCCCCCACTGCTCTCCGGCAACGCGATCGAGTGCCAGCAGGGCCGAGTCTATGATCCTGAGGGCGAGACCGGCATCGCCACCGGTGCGCTCCACCAGCAGCGCGGGGTCGTATTCGGGAGCCTCGAAGCCGAAGAGGAAGCCGGTGAGGGGTGCAATCTCCGACAGCACCCCCACACGTTCGCGCAGGAGCGGGGCGACCGCTGCCACCAGCTCCGGGTGGATCGGCCGGGGGATAGATACGGGAAGGTCCTTCTCGCACCATTCGGCGACCACCTGGTGCCACCTCTCCGGGGGCATCTCGCGGATGTAGTGGCCGTTCAGGTGGTCCAGCCGATCGATGTCGAAGACGGCGGGGTTCGCCACAACCCGCTCCAGCGAGAAGTGCTCCTTCAGGTCTTCGAGCGTGATGAGCGAGGTATGGTCGTCGAGCGACCAGCCGAGGAAGGCAAGGAAGTTCACCATCGCCTCGGGCAGATAGCCGTTTCGGCGGTAGTCGAGGACGGAGGTGTCGCCCGTGCGTTTGCTCAGCTTCTTGTGGTCGGGCCCCAGGATGAGGGGCAGGTGTGCCCATAGCGGTGGCTTCCACCCCAGTGCTTCGTAGAGCTGGATGTGCTTTGGGGCGCTCGAGATCCACTCGTCGCCCCGGATGGCGTGCGTGATCTCCATCTCCGTGTCATCAACCACGACCCCCAGGTGATAGGTGGGGAAGCCATCGGACTTGAGCATCACGAAGTCATCCTGCAGGGGGTTCTCGAAGACGATGGAGCCGCGGATGAGGTCGTCCAGAACGGTCGTCCCTTCGCGGCGCATGGCAAAGCGGACGACGAACCTCTCGGAACCCGCGCGGGCCTCCGATTCGGCGGGCGAGATCGCGCGGCAGAGCCCGTCGTACCCGGGCGGTCGCTTCGCTGCGACCTGGGCGGCGCGCATCTGGTCGAGGCGTTCAGGGGTGCAGAAACACCGGTACGCCCTCCCGCTCTCGATGAGCGTGAGCGCGGCCTTCTGATACAGCGGAAGCCGTTGCGACTGGAAGTACGGCCCGTGGATGCCGCCGGCTCCAGGCCCTTCGTCCCAGTCGATGCCGAGCCAGCGCAGGCTCTCCATGATCGCGTCCACGGAGCTTTCGACCAGCCGGTTCCGGTCGGTGTCTTCGATGCGAAGGATGAAGACTCCGCCGTTGGCGCGTGCCAGCGCCCAGCTGAAGAGGGCCGAGCGGATGTTGCCGATGTGCGGGTCGCCGGTGGGGCTCGGCGCATAGCGCGTGCGAACGGTCACGAAGATTCCTCCGTGCGGAGCGGTGGTGTTGGGGTGGAGTAGGGCAAGGCTACCGTTTCGGCCCCCATCGAGCGAACCGCCGCAAGGAAGTCCGCTGGCAGGGGCGCGGTGATGGTGAGCTCGCCGCCCGCGGGATGGGGGATGGTGAGCTGCCATGCGTGTAAGAGCTGACGACCTTCGCCAGCACGGCCATAGACGCGGTCGTTCGCCACGGGGATGCCCACCGCGGCGAGGTGCACCCGGATCTGGTGCGTCCGTCCGGATTCGGGCGTCACGAGCAGCAACGAGCGTTCCCCGTCCGATGCCAGCACCTGGTACCCGGTCCTTGCCGGGCGGCCCTGCCGGGCGATGGCCATCCTCGTGCGGTCGCCCGGGTGGCGAGAGATCGCGGCGTCCACAACGGCGCGCTCATGCTCCGGGGTCCCTTCGCAGATGGCGAGGTAGCTCTTTGCCGTGTGGCGCGCTTCGAATGCGCGGCTTATGGCAGCCTGTGCCTGCGGCGTCTTCGCCAGGAGGAGCACGCCGCTTGTGTCCTTGTCCAGCCGGTGCACGATGCCCGGCCTCTCGGCGTCGAAAGCGCGCGCCTCGGCGGGGTAGCGCGCCATGAACCAGGCGGCCACGCTGGGGCCGGTGTCCCCGGGGGCGCCGTGTACGGCCAGGCCCGGTGGCTTATCGATGACGACGACGTCGTCATCCTCGTAGATGACGGGCAGGTCAGCGACGGCAGGCGGCGCCGGGTGCGTAGTTTCGGGGACCTCAACGCACAACCGGTCCCCGGCCGAGACGCGGAAGGACTTCAACGCGGCCACGCCGTTCACGCTGACGTGGCCGCCGGCAATAAGGCGCTGCAGGCGCGCCCTGCTCAGGTCGGGACACGCAGCGGCAAGCACCGCGTCCAACCGGCCGGCTGCCGGGGCTATGAGTTCGCGTCTGTCGATTCCGAGGCGCCCTGGAAGAGCATCGCCCATATCAGCAAGAGTACGCCGATGGAGATTGCCGAATCGGCCACGTTGAATGCGGGCCAGTGAGGTACCTTCACGAAATCCACCACCTCGCCTTTCCAGAGGCGGTCGATCAGGTTGCCCACCGCACCGGCGAACATCAGCGCCAGCCCGGCGCGCATGAGCGGGTGTGCGAATTCCGGGTTGAACAGGTAGATGATGATGGCCGCCATCCCCACCAGCGACGTGACCACCAGCAGGGGCCCTGCGCCCTGCAGGATCCCGAAGGCGGCGCCCGAGTTGGTGACGTGTACCAGCTTCACCGGCCAGTCGGCCGGCCAGCTCTCGCCGCGCGCGAGGCCTTCGCGCACCAGCCACTTGGTGAACTGGTCGGCTGCGACAATGAGCGCCGCGGCCGAAACGAACAGCGCATCCCAGCGCGTGAAGGCTACGCGCGTGCGTGGCGGGGTCAGCGGGTCTCGGGCGGTGGCGTTTTCCATGTGCTCAATCCTACCCAACCTGGTCAGTGACGGGCCGGCGCTCACGAGCCGTACCTTGATTCTTCAAGACACGGAGTGGAAACTGAGGATGCCTTCCCCGGTAGCTCAACGGTAGAGCGTTCGGCTGTTAACCGATAGGTTCGGGGTTCGAATCCCTGCCGGGGAGCCACCACAGAACGTCTTCTCTGGCACCGCGCCCGCGGCGTTGCGCCTCCTCCGGGCCCGGTCTCTCGATACGCCGAATCGCGGCGACCACGTCGAAGCCCGTATCGTAGCTCCAGATCTTCGAACAACCGGTGCGGTCCATCACCGCAAGGTGCAGGCCCTCGCGGGCTCTTTCGCCGTTCTGAGGAGCCGCGTCCCTGCTTCGTTGGTCCTCGCGGGCCCGGCCGCTGGCGGATGGCTGGGCTACTGCGCAGCCGGTTGGCCCGCGCCTGCCGGCGGCAGCACCGTCACGGTGTCGGCAGTGGCGGGGCTCACACCCGGCCGCAGCCTGAGTCCGAGCGTGGCGCCCGGGCGTAATTCGGTGACCTTCAACATCGAGCCATCGTTGCGAACGAACTGCGTCGCGGCGTCGTAGGCGACTGTTCGCGGTCCTTCTGCGCCGCCAACTACCAGCGATGTGTTTGAAACGCCCTGCAGGACGCCCACGGCATCGAAGATGGCGCCCTGCAGGGGCTGGTTCGGCCCCCCGGGGGCGGGGCCATTCGGTTGCGGCGCGCCCGGTTGGCCCTGCCTGGGAGGGGCGCCGGCGCCGGCAAACGTCCCCGGTGCAAGCTCACGGTTGTTGCCGATGTAGACGCCGGCCGAAAACGCCGCCCCAACCATGATCGTCACCAGGAGCGAGACGGCTGCGATGATCGCCCATCGCTGCCGCGGCGTGTAGCCAGCCGCACTTCCTCCTGCAACCGCGGTCTCCTGCATTGCGCTACTCCACATTCAAATTGGCGATGGTGATGGCCGCTGACCCCGGTTCGGCCGAGCGGATGGTGAGCGGATGGCTGCCGGCAGGTGTGCTGCCCAGGATGACCAGCTCAAACTCCTCCACCACCGTATGGCCGCTCACCCGGGCCACCTCGCGGTCGTACCGGTCAACCAGCCCCCCACCGGGCTGGCGCCGAGCAATGGGGGCGTCGTCGCCATCTCCCAGCTGAATGATGACGCCAGCCTGGGTGGTGCGATCGAACTTCCAGTAGAGGCGCACGCTGATCGTCTCGCCGGCCTTCACCGTGGTGGAGCCCAGGTCGGCGCCGGTCAGGGTCACCCCGTTCAGCGGCAGTCTGAGCGGGATTGCCGGCGCTGAGACGTCGTCGATGAGGTCCGGGGGAGTTGAACTGAGGCGGTACAGCACCAGGTCGCGGCGCAGCCAGAGCTTCCGGTCGTGTGCCGGCGTGACAAGGACGGGGACGCTCCATTCGCTCGGGCCGGTCGAGGGCCGGAACCTGTTCGGCCAGGCTCCGCTGGGATCCACCGAATAGCGTGGCCGGCCATCGCTGGGCCAGCTCGCGCGCTGCCCGAAGGCCAGCCCCGCGCTCGGGATCGTGACGTCGGGCCGCACGTCATAGACGTACTGGTAGTAGAACATGTCGTAGCCAAATACCCCGGCGCTCCCGAGGAGTACTGCCCCTACTGGCAGCATCGTGTAGACGTTTTCGTAGAAGTCGTTGATTTCGGTGTGTTCCGACTGGTCGTGGTTGGCGTAGTTGTAGCGGAGCTGCGCCCGTACCGGCAGAAGAAGAACCAGGAAGGCCAGCCCGCCGCCGATCAGCCCCCCTGCCGGGACCCGGGCCAGCGGCCGCATGGCGCCCTTGATGATGAGCCAGACTCCGCTCGCAATGGCAATCGCGAACAGGAAGTGGGCGGGGATAAAGAACACGTCGATATCCATCGCCCGGTACTCCATGAAGAAGATGGTGTGCACCCCCCACATAAGGGCGAGAAGGATGAAAGTGCGCGGGCGCCGCAGAGCGAGCGCGGCCGCACCGGCAATCCCCGCGGCGATTCCCGGAAGGCCGAAGTTCCATCGGACGAGCGTCGCGTAAAGGATGAACCGGTCGGGTAGCATCTCAGGCGGGAACGCCCATTTGAATTGCGGGAACGCGTTGATGGTGTAGTTGAGGAAGCCTTCGAAGGTAGCGGGGTCGATGGGGTCGGGCGTGGGCTCGCCCATGACGGTTCGGATGGGCAGCCAGAGGAACTGCATGAGCCCGAGCCCGGAGAGGGCCAGCCCGGGCACGAGCACCAGGGGCTGCTTCAGGACACGCCAGTTCACCATCAGGATGTAGACGCCGTAACCGGGCAGGAAGCCCAGGTTCGACATGTGCGTCCCCGTGCTCGCCGCAAGGGTGAACGCCCAGGCGCCGAACAGCACTGTCGAACGCATGTCGCCGTGAAGCGCGACTTCCGGGTCGCGCTGGCGCCGCCCCCAGAGAAGGACCAGGTAGAGGGTAAGGGCCACGAAGAACAGGTTCGGGGCGTAGACCTCGGAGATGGTGGCCTGTGACCAGATGCTCGTCGAAAAGCCGAAGAACAGGGCGGCGAAGGCAGCCACGGCTCGCGGAAGAGCCAGTTCGCGGCAGATCGCATAGAGGAGCGCGCATGCCCCGGCTGCGCCCACGGCCGAGAGCAGGTTCACCCGGTGCGCGACGTCGCCAACGGGCAGGAAGGTGAAGGCCTTGCCGAGCCATGTGTAGAGGGGATAGCCCGTTGGGTGGGCCAGCCCCAGGGTGTAGGAGGTGGTCGCCAGCTCGTTTCCATCGGGCGAAACGTAGGAGAGGCTGGGGGTGAGGGTGGCGTTGTAGACCGCGAAGACCACCAGCGCCACTGCCCCGGCGATGGCGGCGTCGACGCGCCGCGGGTGCCGCGCCCATGCCGCGGCCAGACGGTCGCGCAGGGCGAACCCCTGGAAGGCGGTTCGCATGGCCGGCGCCTGCACTGCCATGAGCGCTCCTGCCGAGGAATCCCTCGTTTGAGACATGGTATGCGGGACAGGAAAAGTGATGGTTCAGGGATAGCCCGGAATTGTCACGAGGAGGAGGCGGCGCCTCTCAGGCGTGCCGGGCAAGCGCCTCGGCGCGTTCCTTGATCCCCAGCATCATCTTCCGCTCCATAACGAAGTGCGCCGGGTCGAACACAAAGAAGGTGTAGAGCCACCTGAGCAGGCCGGTGTTCTCGCCCGCTCTCGTGCGGATGAGCAGCCGGGTTGCGCCTTCACCAATGGGCTCCAGCACGAACACCCTTGCGCCCTCGCCACCGGGGTCGCCGGTGGTCAGCCTCTCCGCCTTGGCGGGCGAGACGAGCGCCATGTAGTGGCCTGGCTCGATCGCCGCCACCACCTGCCGTGCCGCCCCGCCCAGGCGGTCGGGGCGGGCGAGCCAGACGGAGTCGCCAACCCTGCGGTCGTGCCACCCGGGGACGATGGTCCCGGCGGCATGACTCCCGCCGCCAGGGAGGTTGTCGAGCCATGCGTAGCTATACGAACCGCCGCGATCCTGCCCCACCTGCATGAGCCACGGCCAGACAGCCTCCACCGGCGCATTGATGGTGACCGCCCGGGTGGCTTGCCAGGCCCAGTTCGAGGTGAGCTCGTCGCCCGGCAGGTCGCGGGACACCTCCTGGTCGGTCGCGCCCCAGCGCATGTAGCGCGGGCGCAGGCAGTACTTGTAGACGAGCGCCCCCGCACCCGCCGCAAGCGCCCACGAGACCAGGCGATTCCCACTCATCACCCACATCGTCGCGCACCTGCTGCTCAGGTCAATAGGTGGCGGGGGCCGGCGCCCTGGTTCAGTCGCGGTCGCGGCCCCTGCGTCGGCCCCCCACCAGGCCCATGAAAGGCGACCCGGCCCCGAAGAGGAAGCCGAGCTGGTACCATCCGCCATCGCGGCCCGTGTTGTACACGGGGTACCGTTCCCACCAGTCGAAGATGTGGATGATGAGGAGCGGCCACGCGGTTATGCCGTTCCAGAGTCCCCAGAGGAGGTCTTCCATCGGGTTACCCTTTCCTGGAAAGCTACCTGCCGACGATAAACCGCGCAGGCTGCGCAGACCAGAACGGCCGGCCGCCGCTCCCGCTCGACAGAGCCGCTCGGATTGAATCACGATAACGCCACCCCCGTGCCGGCCAGGCGCGGCGCAGTCCGGGAGCCCAGGCATGCGAACCGAATGGTCCGATCTCTGGCGAAAGCTGGCTTCGCAAGATCTGATGACCGGCGAGGCCGGGGAGAGCCGCATGGTCGAGCGCTGGGCAGCGCTGGCCCGGAGGCTCGATGACCCCGGCGAGCAACGGCCGGACCCGGTGCTCGAATTCGTGCTCGACCGGCTCGACGCGGGGACCACCGTCCTCGACATCGGCGCCGGTGTTGGCCGCTGGACCATCCCGCTCGCCCAGCGTGCCCGTGCGGTGACGGCAATCGAGCCCGTGGAGGGAATGTGGCGCGCGCTCCAGGACCGGCTCGTGAGCCGGCAGTTGGAGAATGTCACGATCGTGGCGGAGCCATGGAGCGACGCTGACGTTCCTGCCCACGACGTGGCGGTCGCTGCCTACTCGATGTACACCTCGCCCGGCCTGGCGGCATTCGCGCGCAAGATGGAGGCCTGCTCCCGCCGGCTCTGTGGCATGGCCATGCGCATTCCCGCCCCGGGCGGGGTCATCGGTGAGCTATCCGAGACCATCCACGGCGAATGGCACGACAGCCCGAACTTCGTCGTCGGCTACAACGCCCTGCTCGAAGCGGGGCTCACGCCCAACGTCTTCGTCGAACCCGCTGCCGCGCGATACTGGACGGACCGGACTATGGGCGAGGCCGCAGCTCGTGCTCGCCGCCACCTGCGCCTGGCTGACGGCCGTTTCGATGGCGTCATCATGGAGACGCTGGAGCGCCGCCTGGTCAGGACGGGAGAAGGCTACCGCTGGCCCGATTGGATGCGCGCCGCGCTGGTCTGGTGGGAACCGGGCCGAGCCTGGGAGGCGCTGAGTGGGCAGGCCCTCGGCATTGGGCCGTAACGAGCCCTCAGCGGACGGGAGAGGCCAGCCTCTGCGGAGCTCTCGCGAGAGGCGCCGGGGCCGGGAACGGGGCATCGGCCACAGTCGGCTTGGCAAACACCGTGCAGTCCAGCTCGCATTCCCTGCAACCGCTCCATTCCTCAAGCTCGCCGCTGTCGATGATTTCGATAACGCGCGACTTCGTGGCGATCACGCCCCGCCGCTGGAGGTCCGAAACCACCCGGATGGACGTTTCCAGGGTGACGCCCGAGCGGTCGGCGAGGTCCTGCCGGGTGAGGCGGAAGTTGATCTTCACGCCCGTGCTCTGGCGCACGCCATACTGCTCGGCGAGCTGTACGAGCGTGCAGCAGATCCGCCCGCGCGCGCTTCGAAACGAGAGCACGGTGTGTGAGATATCCCGCTGCCGGAGATCGCGCGAGAGCTGGCGCATCGTGTTGACGACCGTTGCCGGGAACCGCCGGGCGATGATCACGCGGGCCGCCTGTGAAACCAGGAGAACCCGGCAGAACTCCAGCGCCGTGGCGCCCACGGTGTGCGGGCGCCCATCGAGCGCGGCAAGGTCGAGGGGGATGTGCGGGGCAGGGAAGCCGACGACCAGCTGGCGTCCTTCGGGGTCCGAGTGGTAGAGGCGCACGCGCCCGGTCATGAGGATCCACATGACGTTGTCGATTTCGCCCTCGGCAAACAGTTGCTCCCGCGCATCGAAGGTGACCATGGTGCACAGGCTTGCGACCTCTTCGAGCCCTGCGTCATCGAGGCCGAAAACGAGCGGGCAGTCCCGGAGGAATTCCACGACCTCGGCGTTCGCCACAGGCATTACTGCTCGCCGCCCCGTGGCAGCGCTTCGTTCACGAGGGGGAAGGTAATCCTGGCTGGCGGCAAGTACTCCCACATCACACCTCGGGCGGGGAAGCCATTGTCGCGTTCTATCGCGCCGATGAAGCGTAGCATGTCACGGCCGGGTGCAGGAAGGGCAACACGGGCCAGGTTGCGGTCAGCGGCCGCCGGGGCCCACTGGCGGCCCGCCCGTCAGGGTTTTCACCGTCCACTCGGACACTGATTGACGGTCAGCCGGACGTAGCCCTGGTCGCCGCGGGGGCCGAGAGTGCCGGTAATCCGGCATGGTCCGTGGCAGCAGGTCCTGGCACACGAACCGATCGCCCACTGATGAAGGAGTCCTCGATGTTGGCATCGACTGACCCCGCCAGCCCGGAACCCGGGCTGTCCGGGAGCGGCATGAGGCGGACGGCACGGATCACCGGCCTCCTGTATCTCGGCTTTTTCATCGCCGGGATCCTGGGCTCCCTTGTGGTCCGGGGTCAACTCTTCGCTCCCGACGACCCGCAGGAGACGCTGGCCAACCTGACCGGGCACGAGTCGCTGGCGCGCGTTGGCATCGCACTTGAACTCGGCATCGTCCTGGTCCAGGCTCTCACGGCGGCGATGTTCTTCCGCCTGTTTCGCAGCGTCGACTCCTTCGCTGCTGGTTCGCTTGCCGCCTTCGGAATGGTCAACGCTGTCGCAATCCTGGGCAGCGCGGCTTTACTCGCGACGGCTCTTGACGCGGCCAACGATGCGTCGCTGGCGGTCCCCGGTGGCTCGGCCGCCACAGTTCAGCTCCTCTACGTTGCCAGTGACCATCTCTGGGGAGTAGCTGCGTTGTTCTTCGGCCTATGGCTGATCCCGATGGGCTGGCTTGTCCTCCGCTCCCGGTGGCTGCCGCCAGCGCTCGGGTGGACCCTGGTCGCGGGCGGACTGGGATACATGGTCAGCCCCTTCGTCAGCTATCTCTTCGAGGGCGCTGACCCGCTTGCAGAGCTGCTCACGCTGCCTTCTATCGTGGGCGAGGTGTGGATAATGGCGTACCTGGTGATCATCGGTGTACGTCTGCCAGCGCAGGTAGCAGAAACTGGAGCGAGCTGACGCAGGCCCGGGAGAGACGCTGCGTTTCGAGGTGGGCGTGGCCCGTGCAGTTCGCTGGTTGCCGAGCAGGGATTCGAACCCCGACCAAAGGCTCCAAAGACCCGTGTGCTACCGTTACACCACTCGGCAGGGGTGGGGGGACGATGCTCGCCCCGTGCTCCGAGAGTACAGGCGCACCCCGGCCGGAGTCGAGACATCCCGTCCGGTAGCCGGCGCTGTCCCTATAATGTCCGTGGCAGGCCGAAGTGGCGGAATGGCAGACGCGGCGGTCTCAAAAACCGTTGGGCCCAAAGCCCGTGTGGGTTCGAATCCCACCTTCGGCACCAGGACTAGGCCGCGCGATGCGAACGAAAAAGGCCCGCATGGGAGCGGGCCTTTCGGTTGGGCGAACTGGAGCGGAAGACGAGGGTCGAACTCGCGACCTCCTCCTTGGCAAGGAGGCGCTCTGCCACTGAGCTACTTCCGCCCGCAAACGCGATTATAGCATGGGGCCCCTTCGGGCCAAGGCGCGCTCCTGCCGCTCAGTCGCCCAGCAGCGTCGTGTAGCCCAGCGCGACCACGTCCTCCACGTACTGGCTTCGCCAGCCGGGGTCGGGGACGGGCACGCCGTGCTCGCGGAACCAGCGGTGCAGCTGCAGGTACTCCTCTTCGAGGCGCATCCGCCAGCTGTCCTCTTCCTTGAAGATCTCCGGGTCCACTTCGTCCAGCCGCTGCTGCATCTCATCGAAGTCGACCTCGTTGTCTTCCTTCCAGTAGGTCGAAAGGTAATCGAGCGACTCTTCGAGGTTCCGGCGGCATTCATCGAGCATCACCGCCATCATTCCCGCTTCGCCCATGCGCTGGCCGTTCACACGGTAGATGCGGGCGCAGGGTTCGCAGACAACCACAAGCTTGCGAGCGTCGCAGTCGCTCTTGTCCACGCAGTCGCGGCAGCGCTGGGCAAACTGGGCCGCATCGGTGCTGCGCGTGTAGCCCACCACCATCTCGTCGCCGAGTGCGCCGCAGGCCTGGCACGACATGGTGCCCGAGAGGATCTCGTTGATCGCCTTGTCCCAGTCAAGCTGCATGGCTGTTCCCCGTGTTCGTGAAGCGGCCTGGACCGCTAACCAAGAGTATACCAGCCGCTCTGCCCGGGCATTTCTTCCACGCCCACCGCAAGGCGCCTGATGTTTGAGGCTCCATTCGCGCGGAGCGCCGCAAGCAGGCGGCCCGCTATCCATTCCGCCAGGCGTTCGGCGGTCGTGTTGTCGATCGGCAACGCGACAACGTCGGAGCATGGCAGCACATAGGTCTGGCCGCCGGCGTGAAGCTCGTAGTTACCGCCCACGATGGTGACACGGAGGAGGCTGGAACGCTCCTGCAGCAGGAAGCGGTGGTCGAGCTCGTCGAGGATGCCCGCCGCGATTCGCCTCAGGTCGCCGAAATCCCACACCCAGCCGTCGGCGGTGAGGTCACCCTCGGCCTCAATCGAGACCGCGTAGTTGTGCCCGTGCAAGGGCTCGCAGCGGCCGTCGAAGGTGGCCATGTGGGCGGCGGCGAAACGGAGACGGCTGCCATCGATCGAAACGCGGAATGCTCCCTGCATGGCCCGATCTTAGGTCATCCCCCGCGCCCGGTCCGCCCTGGCGCTTGTCGGGATTCGTGCATTTCGGCACAATCGGCGTGCGCGGCCAGCGCCACGGAGCCGTTCTCTTGCCAGTTGTCGTTGTGACCTCGATCCAGCCCGGCGAGGGCAAGACCGGCGTCGCTGCCGCTATCGCCCGCCACTACGCCTACCTTGGGCGCGCCGTGACGCTCGCCCGTGTTGAAGCCGAAGACGGCCACGCCGAAGAAGACGCGCGCTACTACGCCTCCCTCGAATTCGCTCCTGGCAACAAGGCGGCGCCCGTTGCCGCTTCGTCTATCGCTGACCCCGGGGGCGACGTTCTGCTAGTGGTCGAAGCCGGTCCCGAAGCGGCCGCTGCAATTGCCGCCACGAAGGTAGTAGTGGTGGCGAAGGGAGCCGCCCCTGCGTCTGCCCCGGCGGGGCTCTCGCCCTCAGCGGTGGTTGTGACGCGCGCCCCGGCAATGGCCGAAGCCAGCGCCGGCGACGTACCGGTGATCGCTCTCGCCGAAGACCGGACCCTCGCCGGGTTCAGCGTTGCCGAGGTGCAGGCGCTCACCGGCTCAGAGACGCTCATCGAGGGCGATTGCCCCGATGGCACCTGTGACCACCTGGTAATCTCGCCCATCGCCGCGGACGCGGGCCAGCCGCATTTCAGGCGCTTCCCCGCAAAGGCCGTCGTCGTCCGCTTTGATCGCACCGACCAGCACCTCGCCGCGCTTCGCGGCGACACGCCCTGCCTGGTGCTGACGGGCGGGCAGCGGCCATCGAGCAACGCGCTCGACGCGGCTTCTGCTTCCGGAGCGGCGGTCCTGCTTGCGCCGGGGGGGACGGTCGAGACCGTCGCCGCGCTCGAAGCCATTCACGAAACCTCGCGGTTCCAGGGCGAGCGCAAGCTCGACCGCATGGCCGCGCTGCTCGAAAGTTCGGCTCTCTTCAGCGCGCTGGCGTTGTAGCCCGGGGACTGGGCCCTTCGGGGCCCGGGTCAGCTCCCGATAACGGGGGCGTCGTCGCCATCGTGAGCAGCGGGGAAGGCCCGGGCCGGCGCGAAGGGGTCGCTCGCGGCCACGGACCGTGCTGGCGGCGGCGGCGGTGGCGCGGTCCGGCCGGCTGTTGCCACCTGGCCCTGCACGGGGCGCGGTCCGCCGGGTGGGCGTGCCGGGCGCGGACCCATTCCCTCGCGCGGGGCCTTTTCGAGGCCGCAGTACGGGCAGGCGACCCACGCATAGCTGAGCGGCTTCGCACACGACCGGCAGGGTTCTTTGAGGCGTGTCCGGCACGATGGGCAGATAAGGAAATCATCATGCACGCGCCGCTTGCAGGTAGGGCAAGCCTTCTGGTCTTCCAGCTCCTGCAGGAGCGCCTCTTCCTCGAGCGAGCGCTCATAGAGCTCCGCCAGCGTGTGGCGCGGCCGCAGGATGAGGTACACCCAGTGCCCGGGGAGGAAGAACACCAGCACTACCAGCACGGCCGCCATCTGCACGATCGGGTCGCGGGAACGCTGGCGGATGTCGCGGTAGGTCCAGTAGACCAGGGTCAGCCAGAGCGTGCCGAGATAAAGCGCCAGGATGGTGAGGCTGAGCTTGAGCGTGGCCTCCCACGAGCCTCCCGGCCAGCTATCGAATGGCATCAACTACTCCTGAACTGCGAACGAGCCCGTTCGCAGTATAGCATCGGGCCCATCTGTGGCCCGGGCAAATGGTTGAAGAGCCTTAGCAGATGTTAGACTCTGCCAGTGACTCCCACGGGCGGCGCAGCATCGATCCTCGATGGCCTCAACGAGCCCCAGCGGGCGGCCGTGACCCACGGCGATGGGCCCCTCCTCATCCTTGCCGGGCCTGGCAGCGGCAAGACGCGGGTCATCGCTCACCGCATCGCCTGGCTTGTGACGGAAAGGGGCGTGCCTCCGTGGCGCATCCTCGCCGTCACCTTCACCAACAAGGCCGCCCGCGAGATGCGGGAGCGGGCGAGCCGCCTGCTCGGCGTCGAGAGCAGCGAACTGCATATGGGCACCTTCCATTCGATGTGCGCACGCTGGCTCCGCGCCGATGGCAGGAGCATCGGCATCAGCCCCGACTTTGTGATCTACGACGACGCCGACCAGGTTGGCCTCATGAAGCGGGTCCTCGAAGCGCTGGAGATCGACCCCCGCCGGTTCAGCCCCCGGTCCATCCTTTCTGCCATCTCCAACGCGAAGAGCGAGATGGTTGTTCCCGAGGAATACGCGCGGCGCGCGCACGACTACTTCGGTGAGGTGGTGGCGCGCGCCTACACGCGCTACCAGGAGGCGCTCCAGGGAGCTTCGGCCCTGGACTTCGACGACCTGCTCCTCGAAGCTGTCCGGCTCTTCCGGCAGTCTCCTGCCGCTCTCGAGAAGTACGCGGGGCGCTACCTGCACGTCCTCATCGACGAGTTCCAGGACACCAACCCGGTGCAATACGCGCTTGCCCGCCAGCTTGCCTCGCGCCACGGGAACATCTGCGTGGTCGGCGACCCCGACCAGAGCATCTATTCGTGGAGAGCGGCCGATATCCGCAACATCCTCAACTTCGAGCGCGACTTCGCGGGGTGCACGGTGTTCATGCTGGAGCAGAACTACCGTTCCACCCAGCCCATTCTCTCCGCCGCCGATGCCGTCATTGGCAGGAACCCGGACCGCAGACAGCGGCGGCTCTGGACCGAGCGCACGGGCGGCGACCACCTGGTCTTTCACGAAGCGTCGAGCGACGAGGGCGAGGCCGAATTCATCGCCCGCGAGATTGCGCGGCAGATTGACCGCGGCCGGCGCCCCGGCGACTTTGCCGTGATGTACCGGACGAACGCGCAGTCCCGGTCAATTGAAGAGGCGATGGTGCGGAACTCCCTCCCCTACCGGCTCATCGGGGGCGTGCGCTTCTACCAGCGCCGCGAGATAAAGGACCTTCTCGCCTACCTGCGCCTGCTGCACAACCGCCGCGACGAGGCGAGCCTGCTGCGGGTGATCAATGTCCCCGGGCGCGGCGTCGGCGAAACCACCGTGGGCCGGCTGCGCGAGCACGCCGCCCGCGAACGGATGGCCCTGTGGGATGCCTGCGAGGAGGTGGCGAAGGGCGTTGCCGTTCCCGGCGTGTCTGGCCGTCCCGCTGCTGCCGTGCGGGAGTTCGTGACCATGATGGAGCGGCTGCGCAGCCTGCGTGACGAGCCGCTCCCGCGTGTGCTGGGCGAGGTGCTGGAGGCGACAGGGTATGTCGCCTACCTCCGCGACGGCGCCGGCGAAGCCCCCGAGAGGATTGAGAACGTCGAGCAGTTGAGGGCGCTGATGAGCCAGTACGAACAGACTGCCGCCGCGATTCCCGACCTGGCGACCTTCCTGCAGGACGTCTCCCTTGTCGCTGATGTCGACGAGCTCGACGAGGGGGTCGACGCGGTCACGCTCATCACTCTGCACGCCGCCAAGGGGCTCGAATTCCCGGTGGTGTTCATTGCCGGCATGGAGGAGGGCCTCCTGCCCCATATCCGCTCGTACGATGACCCGCGCCAGATGGAGGAAGAGCGGCGGCTGGCCTACGTGGGCATCACCCGGGCGAAGGACCAGGTCTACCTCACCCGCGCCTACCGCCGCTTCATCATGGGCGGCCAGGGGTCGAACCCACCCTCGCGCTTCCTGGCCGATATCCCGCGGGAGCTCAGCCGCCCCTACTCAGCGGTGGCGGATGGCCCGGTGCGGACTCCCCCTGCCGGGACCCGCGAAGAGTTCCGGCCCGCTGCTGCCGCGTGGCAGGCCGGCGACCGTGTGGCCCACGCGAAGTTTGGCACGGGGACGGTGGTCAGCACGCAGCCCCGCAGCGGCGATATCGAGATCGTTGTGGCTTTCGAATCCGCGGGCGTACGCCGCCTGCTGCAGAGCTTTGCCCCCCTGGAGCGCGCATGAGCATCCACCCTCTCTTCCTCGTGCCCGGCTCGTGGGATGAATGGCGCGACTGGCTCGCCGCCCACGGCCCGGACATCGCCGGCATAGTCATTGGCCTCATTGTCATCCGGCTCGTCTTTCGCGGCGTGTTCGGGCGGTTCCTGCGCGAGGCCGCGAGCAGGGCCGCCAGGGCACGCCGCGAGGACCCGGAGGCCGTGCAGAAGCGCGCCGATACGCTCCTTTCGACGCTCGACTGGCTCTTCACGCTCTTCCTGCTCTTTGTTGGCCTTGCCCTTGTGCTCGACCAGTTCGACATCCAGGTCTCGGCGCTCATCGCCGGCGTCGGCGTCGCTGGCGTTGCCATCGGCCTCGGCACCCAGACCCTGATCAAGGACGTGATCAACGGCTTCTTCATTCTGGTGGAAGGCCAGTACGCCGTCGGGGATACCGTTTCGGTGGGCGGCGCTACCGGCGAGGTCATCGAGATCAACCCCCGGCGCACCGTGGTTCGCGATGCCGAAGGCAACCTCCACAGCATCCCGAACAGCGCCATCACGGTCGCGGTGAACCTTACGCCGTCTCTCTCGCGCCTCCGATTCGAGATCGAAGTCCCTGTCCGGGAAAGCGAAACGGCCCGGGCGCTCGTGGCCGATGTTGGGGCAGGGCTGTCCCGTGACATGGGCGACTCGCTCGCGGCCCCCCCGCGCATCGCCCTCCAGCGCATGGCGACGGATGCGGATGTCTGCATGACCGTAGTCGCCGAGGTGCGCCCCCAGGACCGCTGGGAGGTGGAGGTAGAGCTCCGGCGACGCCTCAAACGCCGTTTCGAGGCCGAAAAGGTAGACCTGGCCTTCCCGGTAGGGGGCGCGACCGTGCCGAGAGCTACGCCTGCTCCCTGAAACCCGGCCCCTCAGGGCCTCTTCGGCACCATTACCTTGCGCCGGAAGTAGCACACCTCTTCGCCGCGCTGATTGAAGCCGCGCGTCTCGACCGTGACGATGCCGCGGTCGCCGCTCGATGTCTCCTTCTTTTCGAGCACCGTGGTCTCGGCCCGGATGGTGTCGCCGTGGAAGGTCGGCTTCATGTGCTTGAGGCTCTCGATCTCCAGGTTGGCGATTGCCTTCCCCGAGACATCGGCCACGCTCATGCCCAGCACCAGTGAGTAGACGAAGTTGCCTACCACCACGTTCTGCTTGAACTGCGTCTCCTCCTCCGCGTACCAGCGGTCAGAATGGAGCGGGTGGTGGTTCATGGTCATGTCGCAGAAGAGGTGGTCCTCTGCCTCGGTGATCGTCTTGCTCGGCCAGTGCCGGTAGACGTCGCCGATTTCGAACTCCTCGTAGTAGCGGCCGAACTTGTCGCGCCCGTCGTGGACTGTCATCTCTTCTCCTCGTATCTCAGGGGACTGGGAGGCGAACCTCGCTGCCTAGACCGGGTACTCCCGCTGGAGCGCCCGGGCGATAACGATCTTCTGGATGTCGCTCGTGCCTTCGGCGATGACCATCAGGGGGGCATCGCGGTAGTACCGTTCGAGCGGCAGCTCCTTGCTGTAAGAAACGCCACCATGGATGCGCATCGCGTCGAGCACCACCTCCTGGCACATCTCCGTGGCGAAGAGCTTTGCCATCCCGGCATCGAGATCGCTCCGCAGGCCCGAGTCCTTCTTGCGGGCGGCATCGAATGTGAGCAGCCTGGCAGCCCGGATCTTCGTCGCCATCTCGGCCAGGCGGATCTGCTGGGCCTGGTGCTCGATGATGGGCCTGCCGAAGGCCACCCGAACCTGCGCGTAGCGGATCGCATCGTCGAAGGCTGCCTGGGCCAGCCCCACGCCGCGTCCCGCGACATTGATGCGCCCGACTTCGAGGCCGCTCATGACGTGCTGGAAACCAGACCCCTCCTTGCCGCCGAGGAGGGCGCTCGCGGGCACGCGAGCGTCGTCGAAAGAAAGCTCCGTCGTCTCCACGCCCTTGTAGCCGAGCTTGTCGAACTTCTTCCCAACGCTGAACCCGGCGATTCCGGGCTCGACCAGGAAGGCGCTCATGCCCCGGTGACGCGGCTCCGCGGTGGGGTCGGTCTTGGTCAGCGCCAGGTAGACGCCTGCGCGCTGTCCGTTCGTCACCCACATCTTCTGGCCGTTGATGACGTAGTCGTCGCCGTCGCGGCGGGCGGTCGTCTTGATCGCCTGGGCGTCGGAACCGGCGTCGGGCTCGGTGATGGTCAGCGCACAGCGGATTTCCGGCTCGACGAGGCGGGGCAGGAACTTCTGCCGCTGCTCTTCGGTGCCGTACTCGCTGATGGTGTAGCCGACGAGGACATGGGTGTTGATGATGCCCGCCAGGCTCATCCAGCCCCGCGCCAGCTCCATGCACACGCCCGCGTAGCATTCGAAGGAGAGGTCGAGGCCGCCGTACCGTTCGGGGATCTTGATGCCGAAGAGCCC
>JAANMY010000833.1_pt1 | contig 39635 bp, 35 predicted proteins | sample 7279691 | NCBI WGS metagenome assembly JAANMY01 (sample SAMN14094543, study PRJNA606508) | bioreactor metagenome | isolation source: A lab-scale SPAN reactor treating ammonium-rich wastewater day 388 | place: Ireland: Galway | collected 2018-02-07 | reverse complement strand
GTTGCGGCGGGTGCGCTTGATTTCGGCCATGATCGGAGTCTCCGGTGCGTGGGCGCGGGTCGGTGGCCCTCGCCGGGGGAAACCGGTATTTTAGGACAGGTTCGCACGAAGCGCCAGCCGCCCGACGCAACTGTCGACTCCCAGGCCCTCCCCCATGCCGCGCCACGACGTCGTGATCGTCGGCGGCGGAATCGTCGGTTCCGCCGTCGCGTACTTCCTGAAGACGCTCGCCCCGGCGATCGACGTCGCGGTGGTCGAGCCCGACCGCACCTACGAGTTCGCCTCGACCCCGCGCGCGTCCGGCGGCGCGCGTCGGCAGTTCTCGTGCCCCGAGAACATCGAGATGTCGAACTTCTCCATCCCGTTCATCGAGACCGCGGACGAAACGCTCGCGGTCGACGGCGAGCGCGCACACGTCGAGTGGCGCCGCGGCGGCTACCTGTTCATCGTGGGCCCCGAGCACCTCGGCATCCTGCGCGACAATGCAGAAGAGCAGCGTTCGCACGGCGTGCGGGCCGAATTCCTCGACCGCGACGGCCTCAACGCACGCTTCCCGTCGATGAACCTCGACGGCATCGCGGGCGGCGTGCACACCCCCGACGACGGCTGGTGCGATCCGACCGGCCTGCTGCAGGGGTTCCGCCGCAAGGCGCGATCGCTCGGCGCCGTCTACGTCGAGGATCGCGTCGTTGCGATCGACCACGACGGCACCGCCGTCCGGGGCGTGCGTCTCGCTTCGGGGGACGCGATCGCGGCGGACCACGTCGTGAACGCCGCGGGGGCGTGGGCGAAGGAGATCGCCACGATGGTCGGCATGCCGCTGCCGATCGAGCCGCTGCGCCGCTTCGAGCACTACTTCGAGACGCCGAACGCGATCGAGCCGCTGCCCTACGTGAAGGACATGGCCCGCCTCGCGTTCCGCCCCGAGGGACGCGGCTACTCGGGCGGGCTCGTCGACGGCGACGAGCCGCGCGGCTTCAACTTCGACGTCGACCACGACTACTTCGAGCGCGTCGTCTGGCCCGCGCTCGCCCTCCGCTTCCCGGCCTTCGAGGCCTGCCGCTGCAAGCGCACCTGGTCGGGGCTCTACGAGCAGAGCGAACTCGACGGCAACCCGATCATCGGCAACTGGGCGGATCGCCTCCCGAATTTCCACGTGGTCGGCGGCTTCTCCGGCCACGGCATGATGCACGCGCCGGCGGCGGGCCGCGCGATCGCCGAGCTGATCGTGCACGGGCGATTCACGACGATCGACCTCGCGCGCCTGGGATACCGGCGCGTCGTCGAGAACGCGCCCTACCCCGAGCGCGGCATCGTCTGACTCGCGCGCTCAGGCCCCGACGATCCACCCCTCGACCGGGTCGATCCTCGCGGGCAGGCCGTAGTTGCGCGACGCGCGTGCTGCCGCCCAGCCGGCCATCATCGCGCACGCGATCGCGTCGAGCGTGTCGCCGCTCGCGTCGTCGATCGCCGCTTGCGCGAGCCCCATCGGCAGGTCGACGCGCAGCGCGTACGGATGCGCGCCCTCGACGAGCGCCCACAAGAGGCCCACGCGCGCGTCGCGGCGCGCCGCTGTCCACCCCGACCGGGCATCGCTCTTGTACGAGGGCGCCCGCGTCTCGCCGCGCGATTGCGCGATCTTCCGCATCACGAGCCCCGGATAGGCCTCGAGCGCGACACGCGAACGATCGCCGCGCGACAATCCCGGCAGGTGCAAGCCCGCGGCGACGAGGCGCGGCACGCCTTCGTGCAGCATCCAGCCGACCGGCGGATTGACGAGTTTCATCGACGAGCGGGCGCCGGCGGCGAGTTCGGTAGCGCGGTGCGCGTACTTCGCGCCCGCAGGTCGGCGCGCGCGAAACCGGGCGAAGCGCTTCGCGACCGCCTCGCGATCGAGCTTCGCGAAGCGCGCGATCGTTTCGCGCCACGCGCGCTGCGAGCGCGAATCCGCCCCCGGCCAGCGCAGCGCCTCGACGAGTTCGCGCGGCAGTCCGAACGGGAAGTCGAACGCGCCGACCCAGGGGCCCGGCGTCGCGAGCAGCGCGTCGAACGCATCCCAGTCGACCAGCGCGTCGACGCGCTCGACGACGACCCTCCCGCCGTCGAGGTGGCCGTGCGCCGCGGTGATCGGCTTGCGCCGCGACGGCGCGCTGGTGAAGTCGACGCCCGCGACGCGCATTGGCCGGTGGGCCGATTCAGAAGTTCGCTCGATGGATCGCGATGCCGTCGACCGCCGCGGCGCCGACCCTGCGCCCGGTGATTGGCACGCGGCTCACTTCCACGCGAGGCTCAGCTTCTTTCCCGAAACGGCACACTCCTTCAGGTACAGATTGATGAGGCTCTGGTAGGGGATGCCGGTTTCCTCGGACATCTCTTTGAAGTAGGTGATCGAATGCTGGTCGAGCCGGATCGTGACCGGCTTCTTGAGTTGCGAGGCGTAGGGATTCTTGCGCGAGCCGCTGAAGTCGTATTGCTTTCGCATGACGGCACCTATGGGTAGTAGCGCTGTTCCTCGCGCGTGGCCTTGCGCGCGGAGACGATGCGAACGGTGTTCCCGCCGGCGCGATAGCAGTGCGCCACTACGAGCAGACGCACGTTGCTGTCGAGGCCGAGCAACAAGAAGCGCTCCTCGACGGCGGAATGATCGGGGTCGTCGATGAGGCGCGCGCGCTCATCCGAGAATACGGACTCGGCATCCTCGAACGAGACGCCGTGCTTGCGCAGGTTGGCGGCCGCCTTCCGCAGGTCCCACTCGAAGGCGAGACTCATGCGCATATTGTACGTACGACGTACAGGTCGCGCAAGGACCGGCGTGGCCGATGACTTCCGCGATGCGGCGCAGGTGCCGGATCTGCGGTCCCGGCGCGAACGCCGTTCGACGAAGGCCGATCAACCCCGCGGCACCGCGCGACGGTACTGGGGCGGGACGGCGACCGCCGCGCCGAGCGCCTGCGCGGCGTGCCAGGGCCAGCGCGGGTTCCACAGGATGCCGCGCGCGAGCGCGACGAGGTCCGCGTCGCCGTTCGCGACGATGGCGTCGGCCTGCGCGGGCTCGGTGATGAGCCCGACCGCGATGGTCGGCATGCGGGCCGCCTCCCGGATCGCGCGCGCGAACGGCACGTGCAGGCCCGGCTTCGACTCGATGCGCTGCGCGGGCGAGAGGCCCGCGCTCGACACGTCGATGAAGTCGCAGCCGCGCGCGGCGAGTTCGCGCGCGAGCGCGAGGGTGTCGTCGAGCGCCCAGCCGCCCTCGACCCAGTCGGTCGCCGACACGCGCACGCCGACCGGCCGGCCCGCCGGAGTCGCCTCGCGCACCGCGTCGAACACCTCGAGCGGGAAGCGCATGCGGCACTCGCGCGCACCGCCGTACGCGTCGTCGCGCCGATTCGAGAGCGGCGACAGGAACTCGTGCAGCAGGTAGCCGTGCGCGAGGTGCACCTCGATCGCGTCCGCCCCGGCGCGCGCGGCGCGCCGCGCCGCTTCGGCGAACGCGTTGCGAATCGTGACGAGTCCCGCGCGGTCGATCGCGTGGGGCACCGGGTGGCCGGCGTCGAACGCGACGGCCGAGGGCGCGAGCGTCGTCCACGCGGACGCTCCGCGCAGCGGCCCGCCGCCCTCCCACGGCACCGCGGACGAGGCCTTGCGCCCCGCGTGCGCGAGTTGCACGGCGACCGGCGCGGGCGGCGCGAGCTTGCGCGCCCTGGCGAGGATGTCCGCGAACGCACGCTCGCAGGCGTCGTCGTAGAGCCCGATGCAGCCGTGGGTGATGCGCCCGTCGCGCGCGACCGCCGTCGCTTCGACGAAGACGAGCGCCGCACCCGACTGGAGCATTTGCGTCCAGTGCGCGAGGTGCCAGTCGCCGGCGCGGCCGTCGTCCGCCGAGTACTGACACATCGGCGACACCACGATCCGGTTCGCGAGTTCGAGGCCCCGCAGCGTGAAACGATCGAAGAGCGCCATGGCGGTGCGGCTGCTGTCGCGCGTCGCGTCCGTCGCGATCCGATCGCCGCGGGACGGTCCCCGACCGCGACCGCGGATCAGGGAACGGCGATCTCGAAGCGGACCACGCGCGCGGGCGCCTCGCCGGGTTCGAACGCGCGCCGATAGGCGAGTTCGATGCTCGAAGTGCCGGCCTTGACGGCGCGGAACCGGAACGTCGTGTGCCCGGGCGCCCCGACCTTCGGTACGCCGGCGGCGGTCTCCGGCTGGTAGTCGGGCAGGCCGACCTGCACGACCGAGGCGCCCGCGAGACGCGCGAGTTCCCAGCGGTAGCCGGTCGACGGCGCCGAGTCGAGGTGCACCGCGAGCGTGTCGCCGCGCTTCACCGTCTCGCTGCGGCCGTCGATCGACGCGTCGGCGTTGCGCACGATCGGCGCCCGGTTCCATCGATCGGCCGCGGGATCGGACGAGCAGGCGGACAGCGAGAGCGCGAGGAGCGAGAGCGCGACGAGTCGAATCGGGTTCATGGGGCCTCCTGTGCGGCGCGGTCGCGAGGGCGGCGGCGAGCCGCGTCGTCAGACGCCCGCGGCGCGCCGCAGGGCCTGCGCGCGGTCGGTGCGTTCCCAGGTGAACTCGGGCTCGTCGCGACCGAAGTGCCCGTAGGCCGCGGTCTTGCGGTAGATCGGACGCAGGAGGTCGAGCATGCGGATGATGCCCTTCGGGCGCAGGTCGAACTCCCGCTGCACGATCTCCGAGATCCGCTCGTCGGGGATCTTCCCGGTGCCGTTGGTGTAGACGGTCACGTTCATCGGCTTCGCAACGCCGATCGCGTAGGCCACCTGCACCTCGCACTGCCGCGCGAGGCCGGCGGCGACGACGTTCTTCGCGACGTAGCGCGCGGCGTACGCGGCCGAACGGTCGACCTTCGACGGATCCTTCCCCGAGAACGCACCGCCGCCGTGCGGGGCGGCGCCGCCGTAGGTGTCGACGATGATCTTGCGGCCGGTGACGCCCGCGTCGCCGTGCGGGCCGCCGATCTCGAAACGGCCGGTCGGGTTCACGAGGAAGCGCGTGCCCGAGATCAGGTCCTTCGGCAGCACCGGCCGGCAGATCTCCTCGATCACCGCCTCCGCGAGTTCCGCCTGCTTGTCGTTCATGCCCGGATGATGCTGCGTCGAGAGCACGACCGTTTCGATCTCCGCGGGCTTGCCGTCGCGGTAGCGCACGGTGACCTGCGACTTCGCGTCGGGGCGCAGGAACGGCAGGCGGCCGTCGCGGCGCACCTCGCTCTGCCGCTGGACCAGCCGGTGCGCGTAGTAGATCGGGAACGGCATCAGCGTCGGCGTCTCGTCGCAGGCGTAGCCGAACATCAGGCCCTGGTCGCCGGCGCCCTGGTTCAGGTAGTCGTCGGACGCGCGGTCGACGCCCTGCGCGATGTCGGGCGACTGCTTGCCGTAGCAGACCATCACGGCACAGCCGTCGGCGTCGAAGCGCAGCGACGGATCGTTGTAGCCGATCGACCGGACCGTTTCGCGCGCGACGCGGGCGAAGTCGACGCTCGCCGACGTCGTGATCTCGCCCGCCAGCACGACGAGGCCGGTCGACACCAAGGTCTCCGCGGCCACGCGTCCGGTGGGGTCTTGCTCTAGAATCGCGTCGAGCACCGCGTCGGAGATCTGGTCGGCGACCTTGTCCGGATGGCCTTCCGACACCGACTCCGACGTGAACAGGAATTCGCTCATGGTTTCCCTTGCGCAGACGATCCACGCGGCCCGGACGGCCGTGCGGCGAAGCGGCGAATTCTAACATTTCGGGCCATGCGCCCCGTCGGCACGCGGCCCTCGTCCCCATGACCGCAACCGTCGTTTCCGCGACCGCGGACGCCATCGACCGCGCCGCCGGCCTGCTCGCGCGCGGCGCGCTCGTCGCGTTTCCGACCGAGACCGTCTACGGCCTGGGCGCGGACGCGGCGAACCCCGAAGCGGTGCGCGCGATCTTCACCGCGAAGGGCCGGCCGAGCGACCACCCGCTGATCGTGCACCTGCCCGACGCGTCGCATCTCGACGCCTGGGCGCGCGACGTACCCGCGGGCGCGCGGGCACTGGCGCGCGCCTTCTGGCCCGGGCCGCTCACGCTGATCCTGCCGCGCACGCCGCTCGCCGGCGACACGGTCACCGGGGGGCAGGACACCGTGGGCCTGCGCGTCCCCGCGCATCCGGTCGCCCGCGCGCTCCTCGCCGCGTTCGCGGCGCGCGGCGGCCACGGTGTCGCCGCGCCGTCGGCCAACCGCTACGGCCACGTCTCGCCGACCACCGCCGCGCACGTCGCCGACGACCTGGGCGCGCAGGTCGCGATGATCCTCGACGGCGGCCCCTGCGCGGTCGGCATCGAGAGCACGATCGTCGCGTTCGACGGCGAAGCGCCGCTCCTCGTGCGCCCGGGCGGCGTCGGCGCCGACGCGATCGCACGCGTGCTCGGCCTCGCGCCGGCGGCAGCGACGGCAGGTGCGCCGCGCGCCTCCGGCACGCACGCGTCGCACTACGCGCCGCGCACCGCCGCATTCCTCGTCGACGCGCGCTCGCTTCCCGCTGAACTCGTGCGTCTCGCCGAGCGCGACGAGGCCGTCGCCGTGCTCGCACGAAGCCTCACGCGCCCGCCGGAGTTCGAGGGCCGGTGGATCGCGGCGCCCGGGGATGTCGACGGCTATGCGCGCGACCTCTACGCGAACCTGCGCGCGCTCGACGCGGCGGGCGCCGACGCGATCCTGATCGAGGCGCCGCCGCTCGACGCGGCCTGGCTCGCGGTGCGCGACCGACTCGCACGCGCCACGCATCGCGATTGACGAGGTTCGCGCGATGCGCGTGGTCGTGGCCCCCGATTCGTTCAAGGGTTCGCTCGACGCCCCCGGCGCGGCCGCCGCGATCGCCCGCGGCGTCGAGCGCGCGATGCCCGATGCGGTCGTGGCCGAGTGCCCGATGGCCGACGGAGGTGAAGGCACGCTCGACGCCGTGCTCCGCGCCTGCGGCGGCGCCGCCGCGCGGGGAACGCTCGAGGTCGGCGGCGCATCGGGCGCGCGCCTCGCCGCGGGCTACGGCATCGTCGAGCGCGACGGCGCGCGCATCGCCGTGCTGGAGGCCGCGCAGGTCGTCGCGATCACCGACCGCGACGGCATGGCCGCACCGGTCGCCTCGCGCTCGACGCGCGGCCTGGGAGAGCAGGTCCGCGCGCTCCTCGACCGCGGCGTGCGGCAGTTCATGATCGGACTGGGCGGCAGCAGCACCAACGACGGCGGCGCGGGATTCCTCGCGGCGCTCGGCATGCGCTTCCTCGATGGACGCGGAGCCGACGTCGCGCCGACACCCGAGGGTCTCGCGCGCCTCGAGCGCGCGGACGCCTCCCCGCTCGACGCGCGACTCGCGGCCTGCTCGATCACGGTCATGTCGGACGTCAACAATCCGCTCGCCGGTCCGCGCGGCGCGACCGCGGTCTTCGGTCCGCAGAAGGGCGTGGCGCCAGCCGAGATCGCGCTCGTCGACGCGACGATCGCGCGTTACGCCGGGATCGTCGAGCGCTCGCTCGGTCGCGCCGCGTCCGACCGCTCCGGCGCCGGTGCCGCGGGCGGCCTCGGCTTCGCGCTGATGCTCGTCGGCGGAACGATGCGCTCGGGGGCGGAAGTCGTCGCCGACCTGATCGGCCTCGACGCCGCGCTCGACGGCGCGGCCTGGGCGATCACCGGCGAAGGCCGCAGCGACGCATCGACGCTGCTCGCGAAGGCGCCCTCGGTCGTCGCGGATCGCGCGCGGCTGCGCGGCGTGCCGGTGTCGCTCGTCTCCGGCGCGATCGACGCGACGGCGCTGCCCGCGCTCTCCGGGCGCTTCGACGGCTGCTTCGCGCTTCCCGCGGGACCCGCGACGCTCGAAGCCTGCGTCCGCGATGCGGCGGCGCTGCTCGCCGATCGGGCGGACGCCGTGGCGCGGGTCTTCGCCGCTGCGGCGCGGATGCGGCAGTAGCGCGCCGTCTCCCGGATCAGCGCGGATCGGCCGCGCCGTCCTCGCCGGGCACCACGCTCGCCCCGCCCAGCGCGGCGAGATGGCGCACCGGATGGCCGAGCAGCGGATCGTCTTCGACGAGCGCGGCGAGCTGTCCGGGATCGAGACGCAGCACCCGTGCCATCGCCGGCAGGTCCATCGCGACCACGCGCGCGCCCGGAAGCGCGGTCACGCGATCGGCCTGCAGCGCGCTCGCGAAGAACGCGGCGCTGTGCCCGATGCCGGTGAGGAGCGCGTCCACGCGAACGCCGCGCGCGCGCAGGAGTCCGAGCAGCGAGGCGTGGTGCGCGAGGCATTGCGACAGCCCCGCGCGCTCCGCCGCGAGCGTCGGCTCGTGGCCTTCGGAGTCCTCGCGGATCACGAGCGCCTCGAGTCCGCCGCCGTCGAGGCCGGCGAGGAGTTCCGCGTCGATGGCCACCACGTCGCGGGCGCAAAGCGTCCGGCCCACTTCGCGCAGCACCGCGCGCGACCCCTCGAGCGCGACCCAGGGCGTGTCGAACGTCCCGAAACCGATCCGCTCGACAAGGCGCGTCTGCATCGCCCGCACGCCGCGCTCGAACGGCTCGGCATCGCGGATCGCCGCGCCGATCCACCCGCGCAGCGTGTCCGTGTCGTCGACGACGAGATCCGCGACGCCGCCCGCCGCGCGCGCCGGAGCGCCGAACACCGCCGCCACCGCGGTAGCGTCGCCCGCGTCGAGTTCGTCTCGGCCGCGCGCGGCCTCGATCACCGCCGGCCCCGACAGCCCGAACCGCACCGGCGGCAGCAGCGCGAGGCGGTCGCTCGCGCAGGCGAGCACCGACGCTCCGCCGAAGACGTCGCCCGCGCCGATCGCGACGACGGGCACGCCGGAGGCGCGCGCATCGACCTGCGCCTGCAACGCGCGCGCGAGCGCGAGTTCCGCGGCGTTCGCCTCGTGCAGCCGCACGCCGCCGGAGGCCATCACGAGCACCACCGCGGCAGGACGCTCCGCGCGCGCGCGCGCGAACAGCGATGCGAGCGCGCGGCCATGGTTCGCGCCGACCGCTCCGCGCAGGAATCGCTCGTCCTGCGCCGCGACGAGCACCTCGCGGCCTTCGATCGCGGCGCGCCCGCAGACGATGCCGTCGTCGTCGCGCGCGGCGATCCCGAACCGCGTGAGGCTTTCGCTCGGTCCGACCGGCGGGTCGGCGACGAAGCTGCCCGCGTCCGCCAACGCCCGCAGCCGCTCGTCCGGCGGGAGATCCGCGATCGCGGCTGCGTGCGTCATCGGAGCTGTCGTATAGTTCGCGTTCGCGGGCCCGGAAACGCTTGCGCGGGCCCGAGCGCAAGGTAGCACGCGGCGCCGCGCCGCGCCCCATCGATGGACGCCAACCTCGCCGCCCTGTTCGAGCGCCACGTCGCGGACCCGGCGGCGCCCTGCCTCGTCGTTCCCGGCGGCCCGGTCGTCACCTACGGCGAGATCTCGGCGATCTCCGCGCGCATCGCGCACGCATTGGTCGACGCCGGCGCGCAGCCGGGAGACCGGGTCGCGGTGCAGACGGACAAGCATTGGACCGTGCTGCCGCTCTACCTCGCGACGTTGCGCGCCGGGCTCGTCTACCTGCCGCTCAACACCGCCTACCAGCGCGCCGAACTCGAGCACTTCTTCGGCGACGCGACGCCGCGCGTCATCGTGTGCGGCAGCGAGCGGCTGGGCGTGGCGGTGGCGGCCGCGCGCAACGCGACCGTGCTGACGCTCGATGCGGGCGGCGGCGAACTCCTCGACCGCGCCGAAGGGAAGCCGGAACGCTTCGAGACGGTCGCGCGCGCGCCGGACGATCTCGCGGCGATCGTCTACACCTCCGGCACGACCGGACGCTCGAAGGGCGCGATGCTCACGCACCGCAACCTGGCCTCGAACGCGCTCACGCTCGTGGACGCCTGGGGATTCACGCGCGGCGACGTGCTGTTGCACGCGCTGCCGGTCTACCACGTCCACGGGCTCTTCGTCGCGATCCACTGCGCGCTGCTGTCGGGGTCGCGCATGCTGTGGCTGCCGAAGTTCGACGCGCGCGAAGTCGCCGCGCTGCTCCCGAAGGCGTCGGTGATGATGGGCGTGCCGACGTTCTACACGCGGCTCCTCGCCGAGCCGTCGTTCGACGCCCGCGCGAGCGATCCGGTGCGGCTGTTCGTCTCAGGCTCCGCGCCGCTCCTGCCCGAAACCTTCCGCGAATTCGAGGAGCGCACCGGCAAGCGCATCCTCGAGCGCTACGGCATGACCGAGACCGGCATGATCACGTCGAATCCGCTCGACGGCGAGCGGCTGGGCGGCACGGTGGGGCCGCCGCTCCCCGGCGTCTCGGTGCGCATCGTCGGCGGGGACGGCGCGATGTGCGCGGCCGGCGCGATCGGCACGATCCAGGTGAAGGGCCCGAACGTGCTGAAGGGCTACTGGAACCTGCCGGAGAAGACGCGCGAGGAGTTCACCGCCGACGGCTGGTTTCGCACCGGCGACCTGGGCGAGTGGACGCCCGAGGGCTACGTGAAGATCGTCGGCCGCGCGAAGGACCTCATCATCAGCGGCGGGCTCAACGTCTACCCGAAGGAGATCGAGGAGCGCATCGACGCGATCGACGGCGTGGCCGAGAGCGCCGTCGTCGGCGTCCCGCACCCGGATTTCGGCGAGGCGGTGATCGCGGTCGTCGTCGCGAAGCCCGGCCACGCGCTCGACGAGGCCTCGATCATCGCGGCGCTCAAGGCCGACATCGCGGGCTTCAAGGTGCCCAAGCGCGTGCTGTTCGCGGTCGAATTGCCGCGCAACGCGATGGGCAAGGTGACCAAGGCCGCGTTGCGCGAGCGCTACGCGCGCTGACTCGGCGCGCGACCGAGCCGATTGCGCGGCCTCCCGGTCAGCCGCGATCGGGCAGCATGCGCGCGAGCGTGCCGTCGCGCAGGCCGAAGTGGTGCCAGAACGCCGCCGCGACGTGCAGCGCGACGAGGCCGGCGAAGGCCCACGCGAGACGTTCGTGCAATCGATTCAGCCGTTCCGCGAGCCCGGCGTCGGTCGCGATGAACTCGGGGGCCTCCCAGCCGAAGAACGCCACGCCGTAGCCCTTCGCGTCCATCATCGCGTAGCCCGCGACCGGCACCGCGATCATCAGCAGGTAGAGCGCGCCGTGCGCCGCCTTCGCCGCGGTGTGCTGCCACCCAGTTCCTTCGGGCGCCGGTCCCGGATGCGCACGGTTCCAGGCGAGGCGCGCGAGCACGAGCAGCAGCGCGACGATGCCCAGCGTCTCGTGGGCGTCGAAGGCGAAGCCGCGCAGCGGCGAGGTCCTCGGCACGCGGTCGAGCGCGAGGCCGCCCGCGACCTGCACCGCGATGATGGCGAACATCGCCCAGTGCAGCCACCGGGCGAGCGCACCGTAACGTTCCCGGGTCGAATGCGGGTCCATCGCTCTCTCTCGTGGGTATTTCATCGTCAATTGCGTCCTTTCGACGCCGTCCGCAAGCCGAAGTTCGCCGCCGGGCTTGACCCGGATCACGTTCGCGCCGAAAACACCGGACGCGCGGTTCGGCGATAATGTCGCGATGACGACACTTCCCGACACGATGCGCTACGCGGCGATGCGCGAACCGGGCGCGCCCGGGGTGCTCGCGCTCGCCCAGGGCCCGGTGCCGCGGCCCGGTCCGGGCGACGTGCTGATCCGCGTGCGCTACGCCGGCGTCAACCGCCCCGACTGCATCCAGCGCGCGGGGAACTACCCGCCGCCGCCGGGCGCCTCGCCGATCCTCGGGCTCGAAGTCGCGGGCACGGTCGCGGCGATCGGTGCGAACGTCGTGGACTGGCGGGTCGGCGACGAACTGTGCGCGCTCACGCCCGGCGGCGGGTACGCCGAGTACTGCGCGGCGCCCGCGGGCCACTGCCTGCCGGTTCCACGCGGACTCTCGCTGCTCGAGGCCGCAGCGCTGCCCGAGAACGCGTTCACCGTCTGGCACAACGTGTTCGAGCGCGGGCGGCTCGCCGCGGGCGAGACGATCCTGATCCACGGCGGCACGAGCGGCATCGGCACCACGGCGATCCAGTACGCGAAGGCGTTCGGCGCGAGGGTGGTGACGACGGTCGGCAGCGACGACAAGGCGGCGTTCTGCCGCAAGCTCGGCGCCGATCACGCGATCAACTACCGCACGGCCGACTTCGTCGCCGAGATCGCGGCGATCACCAGCAAGCGCGGCGTCGAGGTCGTCCTCGACATGGTCGGCGGCGACTACCTCGCGCGGAACCTGCGCTGCGTCGCGGTCGACGGGAGGATCGTCATCATCGCGTTCCTGCGCGGCAGCAAGGTCGAGGTCGACTGGATGCCGATCATGCTGAAGCGCCTGACGGTAACCGGTTCGACGATGCGCGCGAGTCCCGCGGAGCGGAAGGTGGCGATCGCGGCGGCGCTGCGCGAGCGCGTCTGGCCGCTCTACGCGTCGGGACGGATCGCGCCGGTCGTCCATCGCGTCTTCCCGCTGGGCGAGGCCGCGGCCGCGCACGCGCTGATGGAGAGTTCGCAGCACGTCGGGAAGATCATGCTCGACGTCGGCGCCTGACCGCCGCGCCGATCTCCGTGGGTCGGGCTTCAGCCCGACACCGGGAACGCTTCCCGGCGCTCGATGCGCCGCCGCGGGAATCGCCGGCGCGACTGTTCTCTGATTCCTGTTTCCTGATCCCTGATGTCGGCCTGAAGGCCGACCCACAACGGCGCGATGTCGGCCTGAAGGCCGACCCACGACCTCACCACGTGGGTCGGGCTTCAGCCCGACGGCATTCGCTTCAGCCCGACGGCATTCGCGTGAGCCCGACGATGCGTGGGCAGACGCGCATTGACAGTGCCGGACCTGTTGCCCTAGGTTACGCCCGTGCGGGCTCCGAGTTGTCCCGGTCGCCTCCGCAACGAACGAGTTCCCGGTGCGATGCTGTGAACCGGTCGCATAACGGGACGCGATCCCGCAGGTCCACCAGGAGGAGGGCAGGATGAAGATGACGATGCGAGTTCCGCTGCTGGCCATGCTCGTCGCGTTGTGCGTCGCGGGCACTGCGGCGGCCGCGCCGGTCGTGTTGCGCGCGTCGCACCAGTTTCCGGGCGGCAAGGGCGACGCGCGCGACGAGATGGTGCAGATCATCGCGCGCGAGGTGAAGGCCGCCGGCGTGGATCTCGAGATCCAGGTCTATCCGGGCGCGTCGCTCTTCAAGCCGACCGAGCAGTGGAACGCGCTCGTGAACGGCCAGCTCGACATCTCGTCGTTCCCGCTCGACTACGCGAGCGGCAAGGAGCGCGCGTTCAGCGCGACGCTGATGCCCGGCCTCGTGCGCAGCCACGATCGCGCGCGCCGGCTCAACGATTCACCGTTCATGAAGGACATCCGCGCGACGATCGAGAAGGCCGGCGTGATCGTGCTGGCCGACGCCTGGCTCGCGGGCGCGATGGCGTCGAAGAAAGCGTGCATCCGCAAGCCTTCCGACGTCAAGGGCGTGAAAATCCGCTCGGCGGGCCCGACCTTCGCGGCGATGTGGCAGGAGGCCGGCGCGTCGATCGTCTCGATCCCGTCGAACGAGGTCTACAACGCGCTGCAGACCGGCGTCGCCGAGGCGACGGACACGAGCGCCGGCAGCTTCGTGTCGTTCCGCCTCTACGAGCAGGTCAAGTGCATCACCGCGCCGGGCGACAACGCGCTGTGGTTCATGTACGAGCCGGTGCTGATGTCGAAGAAGAGCTTCGAACGGCTGAACCAGGCGCAGCAGCAGGCGCTGCTCGCGGCGGGCCGCAAGTCGCAGGCGTTCTTCGAGCAGGCGGCGAAGGGCCTCGACGACGCGATGGTGAAGGCGTTCAAGGACCACAACGTCGAGGTCGTCACGCTCACGCCCGCCGAGTTCGACGACTGGATCCAGGTCGCGCGCAGGAGTTCCTACGCGCAGTTCGCGAAGGACGTGCCGACCGGCAAGAAGCTGATCGACGAGGCGCTCGCGGTCAAGTAGCCCCGTGTCGGGCCGTTCCCCGGAGTCGCCGGCGCCGTCCGTCGCGGCCGCGGCGCCCGCGCGCGGGAGTTTCGCGCGCGCCGTGCGCGCCGCCTCGCGGCTCGCCGGGGCCGTCGCGGCCGGCCTCATCGCCGCGGCGGTGCTCGTCGTGTGCCAGATGGTGATCGTGCGCTACGTGTTCGGGCACAGCACCATCTGGCAGACCGATTTCACGATCTACTGCCTGATCGCGGCGACCTTCGTCGGCAGCCCCTACGTGCTCCTGACGCGCGGCCACGTCAACGTCGACGTGCTGCCGCAGTACCTCGGCCAGGCCGCGCGCTACCGTCTCGCGCTGTTCGCGCAGGCGGTCACGATCGCCTTCGCGACGACGCTCGCGGTGCTCGCGTTCCTGTTCTGGAAGGAGGCCTTCGACAAGGGCTGGGTGTCCGACACGATGTGGCGCGCGCGGCTGTGGATCCCCTACGCGTCGATGCCGATCGGGCTCGGCCTGCTGGCGCTGCAGGCGGCGGTCGACTTCGCCGACCTGGCGGCCGGACGCGCCGCCCCGTTCGGGATGGGCGAAGCGCGGCGATGAGTCCGGCGCTCCAGGGCGGCATCGTCTTCTTCGTCACGCTGGCGATGCTGATGTCGGGCGCGCCGGTCGCCTTCGCGCTCGGCGCGGTGTCGATCGTGTTCGTCGTGCTGTTCCAGGGCTTCGGCGCGCTGCACGTCGTCGCCGAGACGTTCTACGCCGGGCTGTCCGACTTCACGCTCGTGTCGATCCCGATGTTCGTGATGATGGGCGCGGCGATCGGATCCTCGCCCGCGGGCCGCGACCTCTACGAAGCGCTCGACCGCTGGCTGTACCGGCTCCCCGGCGGTCTCGCGATCTCGAACCTCGGCGCCTGCGGATTGTTCGCCGCGCTGACCGGTTCGTCGCCCGCGTGCTGCGCGGCCATCGGCAAGATGGGCATCCCCGAGATGCGCAAGCGGGGTTATCCCGACGACGTCGCCACCGGGTCGATCTGCGCCGGCGGCACGCTCGGCATCCTGATCCCGCCGTCGATCACCTTCATCCTCTACGGCATCGCCACCGAGACCTCGATCGGGCGGCTCTTCCTCGCCGGCGTGCTGCCCGGACTGCTGCTGCTGGGACTGTTCATCGCGTGGACGCTGTTCCTGCTCTGGAAGCGCGGCTTCCGGTCGCACGCGCCCGACTTCCGCTACACCTGGCGGCAGAAGTTCGAGTCGGTGCCGAAGATCGCGCCGTTCCTGCTGATCATCGCGGGCGTCATGTACGTGCTCTACGGCGGCGTGGCGACACCGTCGGAGGCGGCGGGCGTGGGCGCCGCGCTGTGCGTCGTGTTCGCGGTCGTGATCTACCGGATGTGGAAGCCGCGGCACTGGTGGGAGATCCTGCGCGACACGACGCGCGAGTCGGTGATGATTCTGATGATCATCGCCGCGGCGGTGCTGTTCGGCTACATGCTGACCTCGCTCTACCTCACGCAGACGCTCGCGCAGGCGATCGCCGACGCCCACCCGAATCCCTGGGTGCTGATGGGCCTCATCAACCTGTTCCTGGTGGTGTGCGGTTTCTTCATCCCGCCGGCCGCGATCATCCTGATGACGAGCCCGATCCTGTTCCCGATCGTCAAGGCCGCGGGGTTCGACCCGGTGTGGTTCGGCGTGATCATGACGATCAACATGGAGATCGGGCTCATCCACCCGCCGGTCGGGCTCAACATCTACATCGTGAACTCGATCGCGCCCGACGTCCCGGTGCAGCGCGTGATGTGGGGCACGCTGCCCTACGTCGGCTGCATGATCCTCGCGATCGTGATCCTGTGCGTGTTCCCCGGCATCGCCACCTGGCTGCCGGACACGCTGATGGGGCCGGCCCGTTGACACCGCCTCGGCGGGATCGCCACCGTCCCGCTAATCCAGGAAGTCGCCGTGCTTCTCGACGTAGGCCGCGAGGTCGAGCGAGTGCTGGCGCACGAGCCGCTCGGCGAGTTCGGTGTCGCGCTTCTCGAGCGCCTCGATGATCCGCATGTGATCGACGATCGAGCGTGACGCGCGGTCGGCCTGCGAGATCGTCACGCGGCGGATCGCGCGGACGTGGATGAACAGGTTCTCCAGCGTCTGGCCCATCAGATGCGACCCGGACAGGCGGATGATCGCCTGGTGGAACGCGATGTTCGCGTCCGAGTATTCGCCGATGTGCTCGGCCGGCGCGGCGTTGCGGAAGTCGTCGAACATCCGGCGCAATCCCGCGATGTCCTCGTCCGAGGCGTTCACCGTCGCGAGCCGGGCGGCCATGCTCTCGATCGCCGCCCACATCTCGATCATCTCGACGATCTGGCGCTTCGTCTTGCGGACGATGAAGATGCCGCGCCGCGGCGCGGTACGCAGGAGCCCCTCCTGCTCGAGGAGCGTCATCGCCTCGCGGATCGGCGTGCGCGACACACCGAGCGAGCGCGAGAGCTGGCGCTCGTCGATCCGCACCTCGCCGGGGTGCGAGTACACGTCGGCGTCGATGATCGCCTGCTTCAGCGCCGCGTAGGCCCGATCGCGCAGACTCGCTCCCGCCGTGAGCGGCGCGAGCGGCAGCGGGGTCTTGGGGACGGCGATCCGGCCGGGGGGCATCGTCGCTACGCGCCGGAGCATCGCATTGCCGCGCCGTGCGGACGCACGTCGCGGGGACGGCCGAGGCTCCGGAGACGCGGCCGGGACTTCGTATCTTATATATCAGGAACCACGCAGGTCCAAGCCGCGCGGCGGTTGCCCGGGCGGGTTGACACGAACGAAGCGCTGCCGCGCTCGACCGGCAGCGCGTCGGTTGGAGCGACGGCCCTGCTGATCAGGCCCGTCGCGTCGGGGTCATCGATCCGGGCGGCGCACCGACGCGCGGACCGCGCTTCGAGCGGATTGCCGCGTCGAGTCAGTGCCGGTGGGGCGACGTGGCGCCGACGCGCAGGCGGTCGCGCGCCTCGACGATCTCCCGCGCCAGGGCGTCGACGTCGTAGGCCTTCGCGAGATGCGGCCGGTGCCGGCGCAGCCATCCCGCGATCCGCTCGGCCTCGCTGCCCGGGCCGACCAGTTCGCGCATCGTGGCGCTGTCCCAGTGCCAGTCGAGTTCGAGTTCCTCGAACGCCGCGTTGTAGGCCTCGAGTTCGGGATCGGTCTCGAGGATCGGGCGCGCGGGAGCGTGGTGGAAGATCGTGGAAGGGCGGGTCATCATGGCGGCTCCTGGGGTTGCTGTCCGACGAGCGAACCATGGTTCAGCACGAACATAACGTACAGATTAACGCTGTTCTATAATATATAATGTATTGCTTATATTTACTTCGCCGCTCAACCCAACGGACCCCGCGCGCCTCCGAAATGGCCGACGCGTGACCGGGCCGACGCCGAGCCGACGATGAAGCATGCGACGCTCCGCCAGTTCAAGGTGTTCCAGACCGTCGCCCGGCACCTGAGCTTCTCGCGCGCCGCCCTGGAACTGCACTTGACGCAGCCCGCCGTCTCGGCCCAGATCCGTGAACTGGAGGGCCACGCGGGGCTGCCGCTGTTCGAGCGGCTCGGCCGGCGCATCTACCTGACCCCCGCCGGGCGCGAACTGGTCGAGCAGAGCGGGGCCATCCTGCAGCAGTTCCGCGCGGCCGAGGAGGCGATGGACCGCCTGAAGGGCGTCGAGGGCGGCGTCCTGTCGGTCGCGGTGATCAGCGCCGGCGACTATTTCTTCCCGCGCCTCCTCGCCGCGTTCGCGCACGAGCACGCGGGTGTGCGGATCGAACTCGCCGTGCACAACCGAGAGGGGCTGCTGCGGCGACTCTCCGACAATCTCGCCGACCTCGCGGTCATGGTGCGCCCGCCCGAGGAGGAGGACCTCGTCGCCGAAGCGTTCGCGCCGCACGCCTATGTCATCGTCGCCGCGCCCGACCACCCGCTCGCCGGCGCGAAGCGCATCCCGTTCGCGCGCATGCTCGCCGAGCCCTTCGTCGTGCGCGAGCGCGGATCCGACACCTGGAACTCGATGCGCGATGCGTTCGGATCGCGGTTCGGCGCGGTGAAGGTCGCGATGGAGATCGGCAGCAACGAGACGATCAAGCAGTCGGTCATCGCCGGGTTCGGACTGGGCTTCCTGTCGTCGCACGCGATCGCGCTCGAGCGGGCCGTGGGTGCGCTCGCGGTGCTGGACGTGGTCGGCTTTCCGGCGATGCGCCATTGGTACGTCGTGCGCCACCGCCGCAAGCGCCTGCCGCCGGTGGCCGCGGCCTTCAAGGCCTTCCTGCTGGAGCACGGGGAGCGTCTGATCGACGGCTACCTCAAAGCGAGCGGTTCGCCCGCCGGCACGTCGGCCGCCTGATCGCGCTCCAATGTCGATCGGGCGCCTCTATTGCGCCGCAGCATCGGAACCGCGAACTCCTGCGTCAATGCGTGCTGCATTGCCGCATCGCATTTCCGGCACTTCCGCGTCGAATCGCGTTGACACCGCGCTGATATATCAAATACCTTATCTCGGAACGCCGGGGTGTTCGATGTCCTTGCCGTTGTCGCGTGCCCGGCCGCGAACGAACCCCGATCCACTCGCCTGACTACGCCGCACGCCCGAGTTCGATCCCGGCACGGATCGGGACCGGCGCGCGGCACCGTCGCCGGAGGAGCGCATGAACGACCACGCGGTGAAGTCCGCCCCCGCAGCAGCCCCCGCGACGCACGCGGCCGCGGCGCCGGCGCAGGAGACCGACGGTTTCCAACTCGTCATCGACGCGCTGAAGCTGAACGGCATCGACACGATCTTCGGCCTTCCCGGCATTCCGATCACCGACCTCTCGCGCCGCATGCAGAAGAGCGGCATGCGCGTGATCGCGTTCCGGCACGAGCAGAGCGCGGGCTACGCGGCGTCGATCGCGGGATTCCTCACGCAGAAGCCGGGCATCTGTCTCACGGTGTCGGCGCCCGGGTTCCTGAACGGACTCACCGCGCTCGCGCACGCGACGACGAACTGCTTCCCGATGATCCTGTTGAGCGGCAGCTCCGAGCGGGAGATCGTCGACTTGCAGCAGGGTGACTACGAGGAGATGGACCAGCTCGCGATCGCGAAGCCGCTCGCGAAGGCCGCGTTCCGCGTGCTGCACGCCGAGGACATCGGCGTGGGCGTCGCGCGCGCGATCCGAGCGGCGGTGTCGGGACGCCCCGGCGGCGTCTACCTCGACCTGCCGGCGAAGCTCCTCCCGCAGGCGATGGACGCCGTCGCCGGCAAGGCCTCGCTGATCAAGGTCGTCGACCCGGCGCCGCGCCAGATTCCGGCGCACGACGCGATCGTGCGCGCGGTCGACCTGCTCCGCTCCGCGAAGAAGCCGCTCATCATCCTCGGCAAGGGCGCGGCGTACGCGCAATGCGACGCCGACGTTCGCGCGCTGGTCGAGCGCACCGGCATCCCCTACCTGCCGATGTCGATGGCGAAGGGCCTCTTGCCCGACACGCACGAACTCTGCGCGTCCGCCGCGCGTTCGTTCGTGCTGCCCGAGGCGGACGTCGTGGTTCTCGTCGGCGCGCGCCTCAACTGGCTCCTGTCGCAGGGCAAGGGCAAGACCTGGGGCGCCGCGAAGCCGAAGGCCTGGGGCGGGCAGACGTTCGTGCAGATCGACATTTCGCCGCAGGAGGCCGACAGCAACGTGCGCATCGACGCGCCGGTCGTCGGCGACCTCGGGTCCTGCGTGGCGGCGATGCTGAAGGAGATCGGGTCGTCGTTCCCGAAGCCGCCCGCCGATTGGCTCGCCGCGGTCGCGGAGCGCAAGGCGAAGAACGTCGCGAAGATGGCGGAAACGCTCGCGAAGAATCCGTCGCCGATGAGCTTCCAGAGCGCGCTCGCGGTGGTGCGCGACATCGTCCGCGCCAATCCCGACGCGATGCTGGTGAACGAGGGCGCGAACGCCCTCGACTTCACGCGCTCGATCGTCGACATGCACCAGCCGCGCAGGCGCATCGACGTCGGCACCTGGGGCATCATGGGCATCGGCATGGGCTACTGCGTGGCCGCGGCGGTCGTGACCGGGAAGCAGGTCATCGCGATCGAGGGCGACAGCGCGTTCGGCTTCTCCGGCATGGAGACCGAGACGATCTGCCGCTACGGCCTGCCGGTGTGCATCGTCGTCATGAACAACAACGGCGTGTACCGCGGCGACGAGAAGAGCTACGGCGGCAGCGCCGATCCGTCGCCGCTCGTCTTCGTCAAGGACGCGCGCTACGAGAAGATGATGGAGGCCTTCGGCGGCGTCGGCGTGCACGTGAGGACGCCCGACGAGCTGCGCCGCGCGATGGAGGAAGCGATCCGCACGCGGCGCCCGACGCTCGTCAACGCGGTCATCGACGAAGGCGGCGGCACCGAGAGCGGCCGCATCACCAGCTTGAATCCGACGGCCGCGAAGAAGGCGTGAGGCCCGCGCGGCGGCCGGACGATCGCAAACACGTCATCGCATAGGGGAACGCATGGGCAAGGCACTGGACGGCGTCCGCATCCTGGACTTCACGCACGTGCAATCGGGACCGACCTGCACGCAACTCCTCGCGTGGTTCGGCGCCGACGTGATCAAGATCGAGCGGGCGGGCGAAGGCGACATCACGCGCGGGCAGCTCCGCGACATCCCGAACGTCGACAGCCTCTACTTCACGATGCTGAACCACAACAAGCGCTCGATCACCGTCGACGCGAAGCATCCGAAGGGCAAGGCGGTCATCGAGTCGCTGGTGAAGCATTGCGACGTGCTGGTCGAGAACTTCGCGCCCGGCGCGCTCGACCGCATGGGCTTCACCTGGGAACACATCCAGAAGCTCAACCCGCGGATGATCGTCGCCTCGGTCAAGGGCTTCGGGCCCGGTCCCTACGAGGACTGCAAGGTCTACGAGAACGTCGCCCAGTGCGCCGGCGGTGCGGCCTCGACCACCGGCTTCGACGACGGTCCGCCGCTCGTGACCGGCGCGCAGATCGGCGACTCGGGCACGGGCCTCCACCTCGCGCTCGGCATCGTCGCCGCGCTCTACCAGCGCAAGACGACCGGTCGCGGCCAGAAGGTGCTCGCGGCGATGCAGGACGGCGTGCTGAACCTGTGCCGCGTGAAGCTGCGCGACCAGCAGCGCCTCGATCGCACGCACGTGATGGAGGAGTACCCGCAGTACCCGAACGGCAAGTTCGGCGAGGCGGTGCCGCGCGCGGGCAACGCGTCGGGCGGCGGACAGCCGGGGTGGATCCTCAAGTGCAAGGGCTGGGAGACCGATCCGAACGCCTACATCTACTTCATCACGCAGGCGCCGGTGTGGAAGGACATCTGCGAGGTCATCGGGCGGCCCGAGTGGCTGTCCGACCCGCGCTACGCGACGCCGAAGGCGCGCCTGCCGCACCTCTCGGAGATCTTCGGCGAGATCGAGAAGTGGACGATGACCAAGACCAAGTTCGAGGCCATGGACATCCTGAACGAGCACGACATCCCCTGCGGCCCGATCCTGTCGATGAAGGAGATCGCCGAGGAGCCGTCGCTGCGCAAGACCGGCACCGTCGTCGAGGTCGATCACCCGACGCGCGGCAAGTACCTGACGGTCGGCAATCCGATCAAGCTCTCCGACAGCCCGACCGAGGTCAAGCGCTCGCCGCTCCTGGGCGAGCACACCGACGAGGTGATGGCGGAGCTGGGCTACACGAAGGATCAGGTCGCGGCGCTGCGCGCCGAGAACGTCATCTGAGGGAGACGCATTCATGGCCGCTTCGAAGAAAGCCACCGTCCGCAAGCTGCTCGACGCGGTGAGAGCCGCGGGACGCGATTCGCTCACCGCGCCCGAGGGCAAGGCGGTGTGCGACGCGTACGCCATCCCGGTGCCGCAGGAAGGGCTCGCGAGGACCGCCGCCGAAGCGGCGAAGCTCGCGACGAAGATCGGCTACCCGGTCGTGCTGAAGATCGTCTCGCCGCAGATCCTGCACAAAACCGAGGCCGGTGGCGTGCTGGTCGGCGTGAAGAACGCCGCCGACGTGAGGAAGGGCTTCGGGGCGATCATGGCGAGCGCGAAGAAGTACGACCGCAAGGCCGAGCTCGTCGGCGTGCAGGTGCAGCAGATGGTCGGCGGCGGCCAGGAGGTCATCGTCGGCGCGGTCACCGACCCGTCGTTCGGCAAGCTCGTCGCGTTCGGCCTGGGCGGCGTGCTGGTCGAGGTGATGAAGGACGTGACCTTCCGCCTCGCGCCCGCGTCGAAGGAGGACGCGCTGTCGATGCTCGACGGCATCGCGGCGGCCGAGATGCTGAAGGGCGTGCGCGGATCCGAGCCGGTGAACCGCGCGGCGCTCGCGACGCTGATCCGCAACGTGAGCCAGCTCGTCGCCGACTTCCCCGAGATCTCGGAGATGGACCTGAATCCGGTGTTCGCGACGAAGAAGGGCGCGATCGCCGCGGACGTGCGCATCGTGTGCGACTGGAATCCGCCCGCGCCGCGCTACCGGCCGAAGCACGACGACATCGTGCGCGACATGAACCGGATCATGAAGCCCGACGCGGTCGCCGTCATCGGCGCGTCCGGCGAGGCCGGCAAGATCGGGAACTCGGTCATGAAGAACCTGATCAACGGCGGCTACCGGGGGAAGATCTACCCGATCAACCCCTCGGCCGACGAGATCATGGGGCTCCAGGCGTACAAGAGCGTCAGGGACGTCCCCGGCGCGATCGACGTCGCGGTGTTCGCGCTCCCGGCGAAGTTCGTCGCCTCGGCGCTCGTCGAGTGCGGCGAGAAGAAGATTCCCGGCGCAGTGCTGATCCCGTCGGGCTTCGCCGAGACCGGCAACGTCGAGGGCCAGCAGGAGATCCAGGCGATCGGGCGCAAGTACGGCGTGCGCCTGATGGGGCCGAACATCTACGGCTTCTACTACACCTGGAAGAACCTCTGCGCCACGTTCTGCACCGCCTACGACGTCAAGGGCCACGCGGCGCTGTCGTCGCAGTCGGGCGGGATCGGGATGGCGATCATCGGCTTCTCGCGCTCGGCGAAGATGGGCGTCTCGGCGATCGTGGGCCTCGGCAACAAGTCGGACATCGACGAGGACGACCTCCTCACGTTCTTCGAGCAGGACGACAACACCCACATCATCGTCCAGCACTGCGAGGACCTGAAGGACGGCCGCGCGTTCGCCGAGGTCGCGAAGCGCGTCAGCCGCAAGAAACCGGTCGTGGTGCTGAAAGCGGGCCGCACCAGCATGGGCGCGAGGGCCGCGAGCTCGCACACCGGCGCGCTCGCCGGCAACGACAGGATCTACGACGACGTGTTGCGCCAGGCCGGCGTGATCCGCGCGAAGGCGCTGCGCGAGATGCTCGAGTACGCGCGCGCGATCCCGAAGCTGCCGACGCCGAAGGGCGAGAACGTCGTCATCATCACCGGCGCGGGCGGCTCGGGCGTGCTCCTGTCGGACGCCTGCGTCGACAACGGACTCAAGCTGATGGCGATGCCGGGCGATCTCGACGCGGCGTTCCGCAAGTTCATCCCGCCGTTCGGCGCGGCCGGCAATCCGGTCGACATCACCGGCGGCGAGCCGCCGAAGACCTACCAGAACACGATCCGGCTGGGCCTCGAGGACGACCGCATCCACTCGCTCATCCTCGGCTACTGGCACACGATCGTGACGCCGCCGATGGTGTTCGCGAAGCTCGTCGTCGAGGTGGTCGACGAGTTCCGCGCGAAGGGCATCCACAAGCCGGTCGTGGTCTCGCTCGCGGGCGACGTCGAGGTCGAGGAGGCCGCGGAGTATCTGTTCGACCACGGCATCCCGGCGTATCCGTACTCGACCGAGATGCCGGTGATGGTGCTGGGCGCGAAGTACCGGTGGGCCCGCGGCGCGGGACTCGTGTGACCGCGGGGCACGGGGCGTCTTCGAATGCGTTAACGTGTGCGGTATCCGCGTGCCGCGGACCGGAACGGGTCCAGAAAGTCCGCACGGCGGCCAGTGAAGCACGAACCCCAGGAGGATTCATGGAACGCAAAGCATTTCGCCGGGCCGCGGTCGCGGCCGCACTCGCTGTCACAGCCGCCGCGTGGCAGGCGCCCGCGCTGGCCTGGGAACCCACCAAGCCGGTCGAGTTCATCGTGCCCGCGGGCACCGGCGGCGGGGCCGACCAGATGGCGCGCTTCCTGCAGGGCGTGGTCGCGAAGCACAACCTGATGAAGCAGCCGTTCGTCGTCGTCAACAAGTCGGGCGGCGCAGGCGCGGAAGGCTTCCTCGACGTCAAGAACGCGAAGGGTGATCCGAACAAGATCATCATCACGCTCTCGAACCTGTTCACGACGCCGCTCGCCACCGGCGTGCCGTTCAACTGGAAGGACCTGACACCGGTCGCGATGCTCGCGCTCGACGAGTTCGTGCTGTGGGTCAACGCCGAGACGCCGTACAAGACCTCGCAGGACTACGTCGCGGCGATCAAGGCGGGCGACAGCGGCAAGTTCAAGATGGCCGGCACCGGGTCCAAGCAGGAGGACCAGATCATCACGGTCGCGCTCGAGAAGGCGGTCGGCAAGAAGCTGACCTACGTGCCGTTCAAGGGCGGCGGCGACGTGGCCGTGCAACTCGTCGGCAAGCACGTCGACTCGACCGTGAACAACCCGATCGAGGCGATCGCGCACTGGCGCTCCGGCGCGCTGCGTCCGCTGTGCGTGTTCGACACCAAGCCGATGCCCTATCCGGCGAAGGTCACGGCGACGATGTCATGGCAGGACGTCCCGACCTGCAAGTCGCAGGGTCTCGACGTCGAGTACACGATGCTGCGCGGCATCTTCATGCCGCCGGGCGTGCCGCCGGAGGCGGTGGCGTTCTACGTCGATCTGTTCAAGAAGGTGCGCGAGCTGCCCGAGTGGAAGAAGTACACCGAGGACGCCGCGTTCAACACCACCTTCATGACCGGCAAGGAGTTCGTCGACTGGGTCGGCAAGGCCGAGACGACGCACAAGCAACTGATGCAGGAAGCCGGGTTCCTGGCGAAGTGACCGGCGCCGCGGGCGGCGGGGTCCTGCCCCCGCCCCCCGCGCGCCATCGGTGGATCGCGCCGCGGCGACGCGGAAGCGGCCAGCATGGAGGAGAAGTCGCCGTGAGCGAACCGTCACAGGAGGTTTCCGCCGCCGGCCGCGGGCTCATGACCCGCTGGGTCGAACTCGTGTTCGCGCTCTTCATCATGCTGGGCGGCGCGATCGTGGTGTTCGACAGCGTCCGGCTCGGCGCGAGCTGGGGCAGCGACGGTCCGCAGTCCGGCTACTTCCCGTTCCTCGTCGGGATGGCGCTGCTCCTTTCCAGCGCGTGGATCGCGGGTTCGGTACTCGTCCGCTGGCGCGCGCTCGCCGACAGCGTGTTCGTCGAGTGGAACGCGTTGAAACCGGTGCTGAAGATGCTGCTGCCGACCGCTGCGTACGTCATCGTCATCCGGCTCCTGGGTCTGTACGTGGCCTCGGCGATCTTCATCGGTTTCTTCATGATCTGGCAGGGCCGCTACCGGATCGCCACGGCGCTCGGCGTCGCGATCGGCGTTCCGGTGCTGCTGTTCCTGCTGTTCGAGGTGTGGTTCCTCGTGCCGCTGCCCAAGGGCCCGGTCGAGAATCTGCTCGGTTATTGATTGACGCGCCGATGAAGCACGACCGGCCCCCGGAGGGCCGCACGATCTTCGTTTCCGGCGGGCGCGGGTCGCCGCCGCGAAGCGACGCATGGAAGACAAGCCGAGCGCCCGGCCACGGGGCCGGCATCGGACGCACGTTCACTCCTCGAGGCTGAGCCCTTGGAAGACATCGGCAACCTGCTGCACGGTTTCGCGGTCGCCCTGACCTGGCACAACCTGCTGTTCATGCTCGTCGGCATCCTGCTCGGCGTGCTGATCGGCGTGCTGCCCGGACTGGGCGGGGCGAACGGCGTCGCGATCCTGCTCCCGCTCACCTTCTCGATGTCGCCGACCTCGGCGATCATCATGCTCTCGTGCATCTACTGGGGCGCGTTGTTCGGCGGGGCGATCACCTCGATCCTGTTCAACATCCCGGGCGAACCCTGGTCGGTCGCCACGACCTTCGACGGCTACCCGATGGCGCAGCAGGGCCGCGCCGGCGAAGCGATGACCGCGGCGTTCACCTCGTCGTTCGTCGGCGCGTTCATCGCCGTGCTGGTCATCACCTTCCTCGCCCCGCTGGTCGCCAAGTTCGCGCTCAGGTTCGGACCGGCCGAGTACTTCTCGGTCCAGTTCCTCACCTTCTGCAGCTTCATCGGCATGAGCCGGGAGCCGGCCGCGAAGACGATCGCCGCGATGATGATCGGGTTCGCGCTGGCCGCGGTCGGCCTCGACACCGTGACCGGCCAGCTCCGCATGACCTTCGGCCACACCGAACTCCTGCAGGGCTTCGACTTCCTGATCGCGGTCATCGGCCTGTTCGGCCTGGGCGAGATCCTGCTCACGATGGAGGAAGGGCTCGCGTTCAAAGGCGCGAAGGGCCGCATCAGCCTGGGCGTCGTGCTCGAGACCTGGAAGAAGCTGCCGCGCTACTGGATGACCTCGCTGCGAAGCTGCCTGATCGGCTGCTGGATGGGCATCACGCCCGGCGGCGCGACCCCGGCCTCGTTCATGAGCTACGGCATGGCCCGGCGCATGTCGAAGGACCGCGACGCGTTCGGCAAGGGCAACCTCGAGGGCGTGGTCGCGCCGGAGACCGCCGCGCACGCCGCCGGCACCAGCGCGCTGCTGCCGATGCTGACGCTCGGCATCCCCGGCTCGCCCACCGCCGCGGTGCTGCTGGGCGGCCTGCTGATCTGGGGCCTGCAGCCCGGGCCGCTGCTCTTCGTCGAGAAGAAGGAGTTCGTCTGGGGCCTGATCGCGAGCATGTACCTCGGCAACCTCGCGGGCCTCCTGATCGTGCTGACGACCGTGCCGTGGTGGGCGGCGATCCTGCGCATCCCGTTCTCGATCATCGCCCCGGTCATCGTGGTCATCTGCGCGGTCGGCGCGTACACGGTCCACAACAACATGTTCGACGTCTACATGATGGTGGTGTTCGGCGTGGTCGGCTACTTCTTCAAGAAGCTCCGTTATCCGCTCGCCCCGCTGGTGCTGGCATTGGTGCTGGGGGACATGGCCGAGACGGCGTTCCGGCAGGCGATGCTGCTGTCGAACGGCAGCGTCGCGATCTTCTGGTCGAACGGACTGGTCGGGTCGATCATGACGCTCGCCCTCGTGCTCCTGTTCTGGCCGGTGGTGTCCGGCGGCCTGGCCGCGTGGCGGCGGCGCCTGCGCGCAGCCGAGAATGCCGCGCCGGTCGACTGAAGGCCGTGACGGCGGAACTCCGACGATGACGCGCTCCACGGTGGTCGACACCTCGATGATCGACGCGCGACGCGACCGGCGCGGCGCGCCGAAGGGCCGCGTCGTCGATCCCGCCGCGCTCGGCGAGATTCGCGCACTGCTCGCCGACGCCCCGCGCCGCCGCGACCTCCTGATCGAGTTCCTGCACAGGATCCAGGATGCGCACGGCTGCCTCTCCGCGGACCACCTGGTCGCGCTCGCGCACGAATTGAAGCTCGCGCCGACCGAGGTCTACGAGGTCGCGACCTTCTACCACCACTTCGACGTGGTGAAGGAGGGCGACGCTCGCCCGCCTGCGATCACCGTGCGCGTGTGCGAGACGCTGTCGTGCAGCATGGCCGGTGCGCCGGCGCTGCACGCGGCGATCGAGCGGCTGGGACTGAAGGACGTGCGCGTGATCGGCGCGCCCTGCGTCGGGCGCTGCGAGGAGGCGCCGGTCGCGGTCGTCGGCCGCCACGCGATCGGTCGCGCGTCCGCGGACGCGGTGGCCGACGCGGTGCGCGAGCGCCGGCTCGAACAGCCGATCCCGCCCTCGGCCATCGCCTGTGCCGACTACCGGCGTGACGGCGGCTATCGCACGCTCGTCGAGTGCGTGAACGGCGAGCGTTCGCCGGACGCCGTCATCGCGGAACTCGAGCATTCGTCGCTGCGCGGACTCGGCGGCGCGGGATTCCCGACCGGGCGCAAGTGGAAGATCGTGCGGGCGGAACCCGCGCCGCGCCTGATGGCGGTCAACATCGACGAGGGCGAGCCGGGCACGTTCAAGGACCGCCACTACCTCGAACGCGATCCGCACCGCTTCCTCGAAGGGATGCTCGTCGCCGCGTGGGCCGTCGGCGTCGATGCGGTCTACGTGTACCTGCGCGACGAATACGCCGGGTGCCGCGCGCTGCTCGAACGCGAGATCGCCGCGTTGCAGCGCGACCCCCCCTGCGCGCTGCCGGAGATCCACCTGCGCCGCGGTGCCGGCGCGTACATCTGCGGCGAAGAGTCCGCGATGATCGAGTCGATCGAGGGCAAGCGCGGGATGCCGCGGCTCCGCCCGCCCTACGTCGCGCAGGTGGGGCTGTTCGGCCGGCCGACGCTCGAGCACAACATGGAAACGCTCTACTGGGTGCGGGACATCCTCGAGAAGGGCGCCGAGTGGTTCGCCGCACAGGGGCGCCACGGGCGCAAGGGCCTGCGCTCGTTCTCGGTGTCGGGCCGGGTGAAGACGCCCGGCGTGCACCTCGCGCCGGCGGGCATCACCGTGCGCGAACTGATCGACGAATACTGCGGCGGCATGGCCGACGGCCACACGTTCTACGGCTACCTGCCCGGCGGCGCGTCGGGCGGCATCCTGCCCGCGTCGATGGGCGACCTCCCGCTCGACTTCGACACGCTGCAGCCGCACGGCTGCTTCATCGGCAGCGCGGCGGTCATCGTGCTCTCGCAGCACGACCGTGCGCGCGATGCCGCGGAAAACCTGATGCGCTTCTTCGCCGACGAATCCTGCGGCCAGTGCACGCCCTGCCGCGTGGGCACCGAGAAGGCCGCGACGCTGATGGCGCGGCCGCGCTGGGACACCGCGCTGCTGGGCGAACTGTCGCAGGCGATGGCGGATGCGTCGATCTGCGGGCTCGGGCAGGCGGCGCCCAACCCCCTCGCCTGCGTGGTCAAGTACTTCCCGCACGAGCTGGAGGCGTAGACTCTCCCGCATGAACGCCCCGCACGAAGCGCTGCTCGCGCAGGAGACCGTCACGTTCAGGCTGAACGGGGCCGAGGTCGGCGCGGCGCCGGGCGAGACGATCCTCGAGGTCGCCGATCGCCTCGGCGTCGAGATCCCGCGCCTCTGCTACAAGAAGGGCCTGCGGCCCGACGGCAACTGCCGCTCGTGCATGGTCGAGATCAAGGGCGAGCGCGTGCTCGCCCCCTCGTGCTGCCGCGCGCCTACCGCCGGGATGGAGGTTTCGACCGACAGCGCGCGCGCGAAGCACGCGCAGAAGCTGGTCGTCGAACTCCTCGCCTCCGACGTGCCCGACCGCGTCTACAAGCCCGACTCCGAGCTCGCGCACTGGCAGCGCCGCCTGGGCATCGCCACACCCCGATTCCCCGTGCGCGCGCAGCCGAAGGCGGACCTCTCGCACCCGGCGATGGCGGTGAACCTCGACGCCTGCATCCAGTGCACGCGCTGCGTGCGCGCCTGCCGCGAGGTGCAGGTGAACGACGTGATCGGCTACGCGCACCGCAGCCACCATTCGGCGATCGTGTTCGACCTCGACGACCCGATGGGCGCGTCGTCGTGCGTGGCCTGCGGCGAGTGCGTGCAGGCCTGCCCGACCGGGGCGCTCGCGCCGGCGAACGACGCCTACCTCGCCCGCATCGACCGGAAGGTCGATTCGGTCTGTCCCTACTGCGGCGTCGGCTGCCAGATCACCTACCACGTCGGCGACGGGAAGATCGTCCGCGTCGAGGGACGCGACGGTCCGGCCAACCGCGAGCGCCTGTGCGTGAAGGGCCGCTTCGGCTTCGACTACGTCGCGCATCCGCAACGATTGACCAAGCCGCTCGTCCGCCGCGAAGGCGCGCGGAAGGATCCGCACGCGAAGCTCGATCCCGCGAATCCGCTCGCCGCGTTCCGCGAGGCGACGTGGGAGGAGGCGATGGCGCTCGCGGGCGGCACGCTGAAGCGCATCCGCGACGAGCGCGGGCCGCGCGCGCTCGCGGGTTTCGGCTCCGCGAAAGGCAGCAACGAGGAGGCGTACCTGTTCCAGAAGCTCGTGCGCACCGGCTTCGGCAGCAACAACGTCGACCACTGCACGCGCCTGTGCCACGCCTCCTCCGTCGCGGCGCTGCTCGAGGGCATCGGCTCGGGCGCGGTGTCGAATCCGGTGATGGACGTGCTCGAGGCCGACGTGATCCTGCTGATCGGCTCGAACCCGATCGTCAACCACCCGGTCGCGGCGACCTGGATCAAGAACGCCGTGAAGCGCGGCACGCGCCTCATCCTCGCCGACCCGCGCCGCTCCGAACTCGCCCGGCACGCGTGGCGGACGCTGCAGTTCAAGCCGGGCGGCGACGTATCGCTGCTGAACGCGATGATGCACGTGATCGTCGACGAGGGCCTGGTCGACCGCGCGTTCGTCGCGGACCGCACGAGCGGCTACGAGGCGCTCGCGAAGAACCTCGCCGCGTTCAGCCCGGAGGCGATGGCGGGCGAATGCGGGATCCCCGCGGAGACGATCCGCGAGGTCGCGCGCGCGTTCGCGACCTCGAAGGGGTCGATGATCCTGTGGGGCATGGGCGTGTCGCAGCACGTGCACGGCACCGACAACGCGCGCTGCCTGATCGCGCTCACGATGCTGACCGGCCAGGTCGGCCGGCGCGGCACCGGATTGCACCCGCTGCGCGGGCAGAACAACGTCCAGGGCGCGTCCGACGCCGGACTGATCCCGATGATGTATCCGGACTACCGCCGCGTCGACAACGCCGATGCGCGCCCGATCTTCGAATCGCTCTGGGGCCGCACGCTGGACGACCAGCCGGGGCGCACCGTCGTCGAGGTCATCCACGCGATCGACGCGGGCGAGATCCGCGGCATGTACATCATGGGCGAGAACCCCGCGATGTCGGATCCGGACGCGGGCCACGCGCGCGAGGCGCTGGCGAAACTCGAGATGCTGGTCGTGCAGGACCTCTTCCTCACCGAAACGGCGTACCTCGCCGACGTGATCCTGCCGGCGTCCGCGTTTCCGGAGAAGACCGGCACGTTCACCAACACCGACCGGACGGTGCAACTCGGGCGGCAGGCGCTCCCGCCGCCCGGTGAAGCGCGCCAGGATCTCGCGATCATCGTCGACATGGCGCGCCGGCTCGGACTCGACTGGCGCTACGAACATCCGCGCGACGTGTTCGCCGAGATGCGGCTCGCGATGCCGTCGATCGCCGGCATCACCTGGGAGCGTCTCGAGCGCGAGGGATCGGTCACCTATCCGTGCGAGCGCGAAGGCGACCCGGGCGAGCCGGTCGTGTTCGTCGATCGCTTCCCGACCGCGAGCGGCAGGGCGAAGCTCGTGCCCGCCACGCTCGTCCGGCCGGCCGAAGTGCCCGACCACGAGTACCCGTGGGTGCTGATCACCGGACGGATGCTCGAGCACTGGCACACCGGCAGCATGACGCGCCGCACGCAGGTGCTCGACGCGATCGAGCCCGCACCGGTGGCATCGGTGCATCCGGACGACCTCGCCGAGATGGGCGTCTCGCCGGGCGGCGCGATCACCGTGACGACCCGGCGCGGCGAAGTGGCGCTCTACGCACGCGCCGATGCGGGCATGCCGCGTCACGCGATCTTCCTGCCGTTCTGCTACTACGAGGCCGCGGCGAACCTGCTCACCAACCCGGCGCTCGACCCGTACGGCAAGATTCCCGAGTTCAAGTACTGCGCCGTGCGCGTGACGGCGGGCGGTGCGCCGGTCGAGCGTTTCGGTTACGCGGAAGCGGGGTCAGAGCCGTAGTCGCGGCCGGGGCCCGCTTGCTACCCGAGCGCCTTGAACCACATCCAGGCGCCGAGCACGAAGAGCATTGCGGCGAACGCGCGCTTCAGCCGCGCCACCGGCCACGCATGAGCGACCTTCGCGCCGAGCGGCGCGAGCATCATCGTCGCGGCGGCGATGCACAGTAGCGCGGGCAGGTTCACGTAACCGATCGAATACGCCGGCAGGCCGTCGTGCCGCCAACCCGCGAACACGTAGCCGATGGTCGCGGCGAGGGCGACCGGCCAGCCGATCGCCGCCGACGTGGCGACCGCCGTGTGCACCTTCACGTTGCAGCGGGTCATGAACGGCACGGCGAGGAACGCGCCGCCGGTGCCGACCATCCCGGCGACGAGCCCGATCAGCGAACCCATCGCGAACATCGCGATCTGCCCGGGCAGCTCGCGCGTGGGATGGGGACGCGTGTTGCGCAGCATCTGGACCGCCGTGAGCCAGGTGAAGCTGCCGAAGCAGGCCGCCATCACGCGCATCGGCAGCGCGCTCGCGATCTGCGCGCCCACGAGCGAGCCGATGACGAGGCCGGGCGCCATCGCCCACACGATCGGCCAGGCGACCGCGCCGCGCTTGTGGTGCGCGCGCGCGGAAGCGAACGCGGTGAAGCAGATCGTCGCCGCCGACGTGCCGATCGCGAGCGGCAGGAGGTGCGAGCGTTCGACGCCCTGGTGGGCGAACACCTCGACGAGCACCGGGACGATCGTGAAGCCCCCGCCGATGCCGAGCAGCCCGGCGAGGAAGCCGACGAACGCGCCGAGCGCGAGGAAGATCGGAACCAGCGCGAGATTCATGGCCGCGGTCCGACGTGCCGATCCCCGGCGCACTGCGCGCCTCGGCGGCGCGCTGACGCCATCGCACCGGTGGTCACGGGCGCTTCGCCTTCGACGGCGGCTTCGCGAGCTTCAGCGCCGCCTGCCACTCGGCTGGCGTCACCGGCGTGATGGACAGCCGGTTGCCTCGTTGGAGCGTCACCATGCCGACGAGCGCCTTCGTGGCGCGCATCTCGGCGATCGTGACGAACCGCGTCTTCTCGACCAAGGTCACGTCGACGCACATCCAGCGCGGCGCGGCGCGCGTCGCCTTCGGGTCGTGGTAGCCGCTCGCGGGATCGAACTGCGTCTCGTCGGGGTGCGCCGCCGACGAGACGCGCACGATGCCCGCGATGCCGGGCTCCGCGCAGCTCGAATGATAGAAGAACGCGAGGTCGCCGACGCGCATCGCGTCGCGCATGAAATTGCGCGCCGTGTAGTTGCGCACGCCGGTCCACGGCGAAGTCTTCCCGGGCAATCGCGCGAGATCGTCGATCGACATCTCGTCGGGTTCGGACTTCATCAGCCAGTACGACATGGGTGCGCGCGGTCCCGGAGGGGGTCGAGGGCGGTTTCGTCTCGCGCCGGGCTTCACGCCCGGCCTGTCGCACCACCCATCAAACGCGAACGGCGCCCAAGGCGCCGCCCGCGTTCAAGGGTCCCCGCAGGTGCCGTCCGACCTTGTCCTGAACCGGGGTTCAGGGTGGCCGCCTGCCGGAGCCATCAGGCGCTTCCGCGTGGGAGCGCACACCGGCTCACTGGAGGCGCGGCGGCCTCGCCAAGTGGCATTGGTTCAAGGAACGTGAGGCCGGTTGTCGAACACCGCAGGGGATGGAGCGTTGGCGATCGCGCGGAGCGACCGCCGTCACAGAAGCTTGTCCTGCCCCGCCATCACCTGGTCGATGGCGGACTGCATCGCGTGGATTCTACGCTCCGCGCGGGGGTCGTCAATCGGCGCGGCCGCGGACGGCGATGCCGACGGCGATTCGGCGCGCGCGCGCAGGAGTTCGTTGGCGAGGTTCAACGCCGCCATCACCGCGATGCGGTCGACCGCCGCGACCTTGCCCGTGTCGCGGATCTCGCGCATCCGCCCGTCGAGCAGCGCGACCGCGCGCATGAGTTCCGCGCGCTCGGACTCGCGGCACGCGATCTTGTAGTCGCGCCCGAGGATCGTGACGTCGATCTGCGCCGGCTTCTCGGCCGTGCCGCCCTTCGCGCTCATTCGGCGGGCAGCTTCGCGAGCAGCGAATCGAGGCGGCCCGCCGCGACGCGCATCCGCTCGTCGAGGACGCGCTCGTGGGCATGGGCCTGCGCGAGCTTCGCACGCAGGTCGTCGTTCGCCGCGCGCAGCGCCCGCGTGTGCGCGATCAGCACGGCGAGCTTGCGCTCGAGTTCGGCCAGTTCGGCGTCCATCGGGCTATGGTGCGGTCAACCGCCCGCGCGCGTCAACCGGGCCGGCTGGACGGCGTCCGGGGCAGTGCCGGTGGCGAGCGGCAGGTACCGGACCTCGAGGACCTCGACCTCCTCGACGCCCGCGGGCGTGCGGAACGAGACGACATCGCCTTCGCGCGCCTTGGTGAGCGCGCGCGCGATCGGCGCGATCCACGACACGTAGCCGCGCGCGGTGTCGGTCTCGTCGATGCCGACGATACTGATCGTGCGCCGCTCGCCGGCGTGCGTCGCGTAGTCGACGGTCGCGCCGAAGAACACCTGGTCGACGCCGTCGCGCGCGCGCGCTTCCGGATCGACGACCTCCGCTGCATCGAGGCGCTTGACGAGGAAGCGGATGCGCCGCTCGATCTCGCGCAGCCGCCGCTTGCCGTACTGGTAGTCCGCGTTCTCGGAGCGATCGCCGTTCGACGCGGCCCAGGCGACGGTCGCGATGAGTTCGGGCCGCTCGACGGCGACGAGTCGGTCGAGTTCCGCCTTCAACCGGGCGAAGCCGCCCGGCGTCATGTAGTTGCGCGATCCGGCGGGCAGCGGCGGCGCCGATTCGATCTCGTCGTCGTCCGCGTCGGCCGCCGCGTCGTTCTCGCGCGTGAAGGCCTTGTTCATTGCAGGCGCGTTGTCTCGTAGCGCGGCCGATTCTACGCCCGTGGGTCGGGGCTTCCGCCCGAAAACGCGCGTGCCGATGCGACGGAAAGGCGTCGGCCTGAAGGCCGACCTACGACGGCGCGATGCGATGTCGGCCTGAAGGCCGACCCACGGGGAGGGGCGGTGGGTCGGGCTTCAGCCCGACACGGGAGACGCTGCCCGACGCTCGATGCGCCGCCGCGGGAATCTCCGGCGCGACTGTCCTCTGATCCCTGATGTCGGCCTGAAGGCCGACCCACGGCACTACTGGGCTGCCTTCGCGATCGCCGCGCACAGTTGCGCCACGCCATCGACGAAACGCGGACCGGGACGATGCAGGAAGTCGGCGTCGACGACCGCGAGGCCGTCGTCGCGCGCCGCGGCCAGTCCCGGCCAGCGCCGCCAGTCGTCGAGCCAGCGCGGGCGCACCGCGCCCGAGGTGCCGGTGACGATCAGCGCGGGCCGTTGCGCGAGCACTTCCTCGACGTTGACCACCGGCGCGGGCACGTCGAGCGTCGCGAACACGTTCACCCCTCCGCACAGCGCGATCGCCTGGGTGATCGTGTGGTCGCCGCCGATCGTGTAGAGCGGCGCGTCCGAGAGCTGATAGAACACGCGCACCGGCACGCCCTTCCAGGCCGAGGCGCGCAATGCCGCGACGCGCTGCCGGAACGATTGCGCCGAGCGCGCGGCGCTCGCCGAGGTTCCCGCCAGTGCTCCGATGGCTTCGATGTCGCCGGCGATCGCGTCGATCGTGCGCGACGCAGACGTGAACACCGCGATGCCCCGCCGGCGCAGCGCCTCGACCTGGCTCGGCGCCGCCCAGGGCCAGGCGACGACGAGATCGGGAGCGAGCGCGACTATGCCCTCGATGTCGATCGCGTTCGAGTCTCCGATCACCGGCAGCGCGCGGGCCTCCGGCGGCGCGTCGGTGTGCGCGCCGACGCCGACGAGCTTCGCGACCGCCCCCGCTGAGGCCACGAGTTCCGCGGCGTGCGGCGCGAGCGTCACGATGCGGCGGGCCGGCGCGGCGAGTTCCACCGTCATGCCGGCGTCGTCGGTCACTCGGATCGCGTGCGCGGGCACGCTCGCCAGCGCGGCGAGCACGAGCAGAGTCTCGCGCATCCGCACGGTTGCGAGGAGCTTCGCCGCGAGCGCGGCGAGGAAACCGGCCACGCCCCGGATCGCCGCGCCGGGCCATGCGCGACCACACCGAGTCACGGTGCCCGCGCACGACATGGCTGCGCGTCGACTCACATCGCCCATCGCACGCCGCCGAAGACCTGCGCGCCGCCGGTCGCGTAGCCGGCCGCCAGTTCGTAGTCGCGGTCGAACACGTTGTCGGCGCGCACGAACAGCGTGACACCGTGGCCGGGTGTCCACTCCGCGGTGAGGTTCACGATCGCGTACCCCGCCATCTCGCGCGTGTTCGCGGCGTCGTCGTAGCGCTTCGACGCGGCGACCAGTTCGAAGCCGAGCGTGGCCGGACCGGCGCGCTGCAACAAGGAGAGCGCGCCGTAGGTCCGCGCCCGGCGCGGCAACAGGTTGCCGGTCTCGTCGTCGACCGGATCCTGAAGGTTGATCGAGCCGCGGACCGTGGTGTCGCGCCAGGCGAGATCGCCGGCGAAGGTCACGCCTTCCAGCGTCGCGCGCGCGACGTTCTGCGGCGCGCAGACGAAGTTCGCGTCGCACTGGAACACGATCAGGTCGGAGACGCGATTGTGCCAGCCGGTCGCGCTCGCGCCGACGCGCGCCTCGCCGAGCGTGCCGTTCCACGAGACCGAACCCTCGAAGTTGCGCGCGGTTTCCGGCTCGAGGTCGGGATTCGAGAAGCCCGGGAAGTAGAGATCGTTGAAGGTCGGCACCTTGTACGCCGTGCCCCCGCTCGCGGTCAGCCGCCATCCCGGCGCGAAGCGCCAGCCGGCCGCGAGCGTGCCGGTGGTGCGGCTGCCGAACTGCGACGAGTGGTCGTAGCGCAGGTTGCCCTGCAACGCGTAGGGTCCGGACACGAGCCGGTAGATGCCGAACACCGAGTCCGTGTCGCGTGCGGTCACCGGGAACGACACGTCTTCGTCGACGCGCTCCTCCCGCCGCACGTAGCCCGCCGAGAGTTCGCCGGCGGGCAGCGTGAGGTCGTTCTGCCAGGTGAACTGCGTGTCCTCGGTGCGGAACGGCGACGATCCGAACGCGATCGTCGTCGTCGAGTCGTCGACGCTCCGCCCGACGACGAGCGACGAGCGCCAGTTCGCGGCGAGGCGGTTGCGCGAGTCGACCTGCCAGGCCTCGACGATCGTCACCGTGCGGTCGTCGTACGCGTCGCCGGCATCGAATTGCGCGTTCAGCCGGTTGCGGAAATAGCGTGCGCCGAGCGACTGCTCCTTCGCCCAGTCGAACCCGACCGACGCGCTGACGTTCTCGGCGCGAAACCCGTCGCGATCCGGATCGTACGACCAGTTCGCGGTGTCGACGAGCGCGTTGAAGCCGTCCGAGCGCTGCGCGCCCGCCTGCAGCGAATAGCGCAGCGCCCCGGCGGAGCCGGACACGCCCGCGCTCCCCTTGGCGGTCGAGTGCGTGCCGTAGCCCGCGCTGGCGTTCGCCGCGAGCGTGTCGCCGCCACGGCGCGTGAACACCTGGATCACGCCGCCGATCGCGTCCGCGCCGTAGAGCGCGGAGGCCGGCCCGCGCAGGATCTCGATGCGCTCGATCTGGTCGAGCGGAATCGCTTCGAGCGATGCCGCGCCGGTGGTCGAGGATTCGAGGCGGATTCCGTCCAGCAGCACGACCGTCTGGCCGCGGTTCGCGCCGCGGATGAACACGCCCGACGTCGAGCCGGGGCCGCCGTTCTGCACGATCTCGATCCCGTGGTGGCGCGAGAGCAGCTTCGCGAGGCCGTCCGCGCCGCTCCGCGCGATCTCGTCGCGGCCGATCACCGTGAGGTCGGCGAGCAGATCCTCGATCGCCTGCGGGCCGCGCGCGGCGGTCACGACGACCGGGTCGAACGACGCCGCCTTCGGCGCGGGCGGCACGGGTTGCGCATGGGCGCAGGCGGCCGCGATTGAGGCGCATGCAATGAAGAAGCGCGCGGCGGCAACGCGCGCGCGGTACGTGGTCGACGATTCGGTGCTCATTCCCTGCCTTCCGCGTCGGGCCGGCGTCCCCGCTCGGCCATGGGTTACGGAAACGCGGCTGCGGGAGACGGGGCGCGGGCGAGGCTCGTGCGCACGGGCGCGCACGTCGGCGACCGAGCCGGCGCCTTCCCGCGCCACGCTGTGGACGCGCATGCGCCGTTCGGGCGCGCACGCGCGGTCGCAGGCCGGTCTCCGGGCTCGCCATGCGGGCCGCCCGCCTTCCCGCCGCGCTCGCGCGGCAGTGGCGTGTGGGCGGCCCTCGAAGGCTTACCGTTGCGGGGGCAGCTGCGGAATCCGCGCGGCACGAGGCCGGCGCGTCACCGCATTCCCGTTTCACCCGCCGCGAGGAACTCCGCGGCGGACACCTGCAGCCATGATGATAGCCGAACCGCGCCGACGGCTTGCGCGTCCGGGTTCAAGGCGAGTTTCGCTCATCACTTCGCGAGCGCATTGGACGTGCCCCGCACGAACATCCGGGGGCACGCCTTGTACGAGCGGAGGTCGGGACTCACTGCGCGCGAATGCCCGCCTGCTTGAGCCACGGAATCCACCGGTCGAAATCTGACGCGAGCTTGGCCCTGAACGCCGCGCTGTCGCGCGGACCCGCGAACCCCGCGTCGGCGAGGCGGGCCGCCACGTCGGGCATGCGAACGACCTGGGCCAGCGCGTCCTCGTACTTGCGCTTGATGTCCGCAGGCACGCCCGACGGCGCGAGCACGCCGTACCAGTTGGAGAGCATCAGCGCGGGCATGCCGGCTTCGACCGCGGTCGGAACGTCCGGCAATTGCGGCGACCGCTTGGTGTCGTAGATGACGATGGCTTTCAGCCTGCCTTCCTTCACGTAGGGCTTCAGCACCGGAACGTCGGCGTTGAGGAGATCGACGTTGCCCGCCAGGAGGTCGGTGATCGCCGGGGCGGCGCCGCGGTAGGGAACGTGGACCATCTCCACCTGCGCGGATCGCGCGAAGAGCTCGGCGCCGATGTGCATCGTCCCGCCGACCCCGGTCGAGCCGTAGTTGAGCTTCGTCGGCCCCTTCGCCTTCGCCACCAGCGCGGCGAGGTCGTTCGTGCCGAGCGACGGGCGGGTGACCAGCATGGTCTGGACCTCGCCCAACAGGAAGATCGGGTCGAAATCCTTTCGCGGGTCGTAGGAGAGATCGGCCGTGGTCCCCGCCGTGATGACGAGGCTCGACGTGGTGAGCAGCAGGGTGGACCCGTCGTTGGGCGCCCTCGCCGCTGCGGCGGTCCCGACGACACCGCCGGCGCCGCCGCGATTCTCGACCAGGACCTTCTTGCCGACCAGATCCCCGAACGGAACGGAGATGATGCGGGCGATGAGATCGGTGGGCCCGCCCGCGGCGAACGGCACGATGATCTTGATCACGTCCGAGGGCTGCGCTTGCGCGGGAACCGCCAGCGGCAGGCCCAGCGCGAGACCAAAAGCGAATCGCTTCCAGCTCTTCATGTTCACCTCGCGTGGTTCGAACGTGCACCCCGGATTTCCGCCGCGCATTGTACGGGCTCGGGCTTCGGCTGGAAACGCCGCCGGACCCGGGCCTCGCGACGACCGAGGCGGTCGCGCGCCGGACCTTTCGCCGACTGTCCGCGAACTCCTTCAAGGTGGGTCAGCCTTCAGGCTGACGGGATTCGTCGAATCGAAACGGTCGGCCGGATCGAAGCAAATGTCGTCAGGCTTGTATGTTGTTGGCAGACCGGCGCGGTAGAGTGTGGAGGAGAAGTCCGGACTCGGACGCGCAGCCTGTTTCCGGCCAGGGTAAGTCGAAC
>JAANMY010000831.1_pt1 | contig 39697 bp, 30 predicted proteins | sample 7279691 | NCBI WGS metagenome assembly JAANMY01 (sample SAMN14094543, study PRJNA606508) | bioreactor metagenome | isolation source: A lab-scale SPAN reactor treating ammonium-rich wastewater day 388 | place: Ireland: Galway | collected 2018-02-07 | reverse complement strand
CGCCGCCGTCAACGTCGTCTTTCCATGATCCACATGACCAATCGTTCCCACATTCACATGCGGCTTCACCCGCTCAAATTTACTCTTCGCCATTACGTCTGTTCCCTTTTATTAACACTTGCATCAGCAATCCACCAAATCCAGCCACAGCTTACCTGGTGCCCATGGCCAGGATTGAACTGGCGACCTCTCCCTTACCAAGGGAGTGCTCTACCACTGAGCTACATGGGCAAATAGAACATCACTTTCACCGCGATGTGGAGCGGGTGAAGGGAATCGAACCCTCGTCGTAAGCTTGGAAGGCTTCTGCTCTACCATTGAGCTACACCCGCTTATTGCCCGGCCACCTACTACCTTATGCCCAAGATAAACAGCCACACCATCCGTGATAATCGATGTAACCAGTTCACGCCGACACCACGCGCCTCTCTGATTTTTATTATCGCAGCTGGTGGAGGGGGAAGGATTCGAACCTTCGAAGGCAGAGCCGTCAGATTTACAGTCTGATCCCTTTGACCGCTCGGGAACCCCTCCAAAATAGCAGGGCATTATGAACGTTTAGCCAGACCAAGTCAATGCCAATAAATCCTGCCCTTTAACTCGGTACATAATTGCTGCTTTCACTACCATCGCGAAAACCGCTAAAGCTCGTTGCGCCAGGTCTGATCATCGTTGTCAAACAAGCGATTAGCCTCTGCCGGCCCCCAACTGCCAGCAGGGTAAGTCGGGATATATTCGCGCTCTACCACCCAATGTTTCAAAATAGGATCAATCACTTGCCACGCCCATTCAACTTCATCAAAACGAATGAAAAGTGAGCGATCGCCTTCAATGACGTCGAGCAGTAGCGCTTCATAAGCATCCAGCGCCTGTTCATCGGTTTTGAGAAAACTTGCGTTCATCTGCATCACCCGGGTATTCATATCGAGACCGGGTTGTTTAACATGAATTTCCATGTGCATCGATTCTTCAGGCTGAATCGAAAGCAACACCCAGTTTGGCGCAATCCATTCCAATGGTGTTTCACGGAAAAGTTGCTGGGGAGGATGCTTGAAACGAATTGCGATCATCGAATTCTGTTTCGGCATACGCTTACCTGTACGCAGATAAAACGGCACTCCCCGCCAGCGCCAATTATCAATGTAGAACTTGGCTGCCACAAAAGTTTCGGTAATCGAATCCCGTTCAACATTATCTTCCTGCTGATAACCTGCCACCACCTGCCCATCGATATTACCGTGAGTATATTGAGCGCGCACAGCATGGGCATGTATCGCGCGCTTGGCAATGGGACGAATCGAACGTAGTACTTTGACCTTTTCGTCACGTAAAGCATCTGCCTCAAGAGCAGGTGGCGGTTCCATGGCAACTACGGTCAATAATTGCATCAAATGATTCTGCAACATATCACGCAACGCACCAGCACGATCATAATACCCTGCACGTTTTTCAATACCACCCGATTCCGCCACCGTAATTTGTACATGATCAATAAAATTACGATTCCACAGTGGTTCAATCAACGTATTGGCAAACCGGAAAACAAGCAGATTCTGTACGGTTTCCTTACCAAGGAAATGATCGATACGATAAATCTGCTCTTCATCAAAATGCTGATGCAATAAGCGATTCAGTACCTGTGCCGATTCAAGATCCTCTCCAAACGGTTTTTCAATCACCACACGATTCATTCCTCGCGGCTCATTAAGTCCTGCAGCTTTGAGATTCCTGATCACCGCAACGAAATCAGCAGGTCTGATCGCAAGATAAAATACCGTGCGAGAACAGGCTGACCCAGGTGCCAGACCAGCAGCTAACACACGATAGGATTCGATATCGTTAAGATCTCCCTGCTGATAGCGGAAACGCGCAAAAAAACGCTCCAGCACTCCTTCCGGAAAAGATTGATCAATCCTATTCTTCAGTATTTCGCGCAGATGTTCGAGCCAATCGTCAGTTGTCCACTCGCGGCGCGAGAAAGCAACGATGGAAAAATTATCTGCCAGGCGGCCAGCATTTTCCAACTCAAATAACGCGGGCAGCAACTTGTTTGAGGCGAGATCTCCAGTTGCACCAAAAATGACAAACAGGCAGGGCAGCTTTTCAGTCTGGCTCATTTTTGCATCATTCATTGCTCACCCTTTTTGATGGCATGGCCGCCAAAACCGTGGCGCATCTTGGCAAGCATTTTAGCCGCATAATCATTTCTGCCCTGTGTGGTAAAACGCATCATCAGTGAAAGCATGATTACCGGGGCAGGAATACCCTGCTCAATAGAAGCAAGTGCCGTCCAGCGACCTTCACCCGAATCCGCCACAAAAGGAGCAATATCATCAAACATCTGATCTTCAGCCAGAAAATCGGCAGACAAATCGAGTAACCACGAGCGCACCACACTACCATGCCGCCATAACTCGGCAATCTCGGCAAGATCGAGATTGAACCCGGATTTGTCTTTCATCAGCGCAAATCCCTCGGCAAAGGCCTGCATCATGCCGTACTCGATCCCGTTATGGATCATTTTCACATAATGCCCTGAGCCAACCGGCCCAGTATGCAACCAGCCAGTCGTTGGGGTCGGTGCCAATACTTCCAGATAAGGCTTCAGTCGCGCAGCTGCTGTATCTGATCCACCAAACATGATGCAGTAACCATTTTCCAATCCCCATATCCCTCCGGAAACCCCGGCATCGACAAATTCGATACCCCGTTCTGCACAGCGTGCCGCACGTGGCGCATCATCCTGATAATGGGCATTTGCACCATCCACGATCAGATCACCTGGGGACAATAATGGTAATAGTGTGGAAAGCGCCGTTTCAGTCACGTCACCCGCTGGCAGCATCAGCCATATAATCCGTGGTTTCTCAAGTACAGCAACCAGCTCGGTGTAATCCCTGCACGCGATGTGCCCCGTTTCCTTCACCAATGCCTCGGCTACATCAAAACTACGGTTCATCACTGCAATTTTTCTGCTCTGTCGGGCAAGACGGCGTGCCATATTGCCCCCCATGCGCCCTAAACCCACCATACCGAATTCCATACTTCCCCCCTTCAACAGAGATGATCAGAAGGAAGCATCCGGTCAATCAGGGATTCCGATGATCATTCCGGATGCAACCTCAGATCGGATTCACACTGGCAGCAAGTTCCACAGCCAGCTTGCCCAGCACCGCCGAATCGTCGAGTCCGTCAAGCAAATACTGTGGAATCCCGGACAAGCCGGTTTGTGCACCGGCAAGTGCTCCGGTCAGCATGGCACGCGCCTGGTTCTGCCCCCCGCCATTGACCGCATGGAGGACGGCTGATTTGAAATCGTCACGAAACCTTGCTGCCAGATAATAGGCAGCCGGCAACTGATGATAAATTGCACATGGCATACCATACACAATGGATACTTTCCATGCCGGCTCAATACGAATTTCAGGATCTACAGCTGCCGCAGCCATATAAGAAGGTGTGAGCAACGCATCCGGGGAAGCAAAACGGCCCGCACGCGGTGGATCCGGATCACCAGGGCGCGGAGGTTGCAGATCATCGCCAGTCACAGCATGGAATGGCAGTGCACCACTTTTCACAAGATCCATGAGTTTTCCCGATAAACCGGTATCAAGCGCATGCCCCTGAATCAGCAAACCCAGCACCGCACCATATGCAACGGTCATCGAAACGATTGTTTCATCTGTCTGAGTAAGCGTTGTATTAGCTGAAACCGCCGCAGCAAGCTGCTCCGGCTGGTATGCATAACGAACAGCAATTGCAAGTGTACGCTCCACTGCCTCGGTCGTATCCGCATGGCCACCCGTCTGCCCCCAAGGCAACATCTGCTGCACACGCCGCCGCCACGTTTCACGAATCGACTGGCTGGTATAGCCACCAGGACCATTGACCGGCGTACCATCCAGTAACGGAAACAGCTCTTCATCCATACGATGGCAGAAATCTTCAGTATCGTAACCGCCACATCCAACCAGTGAACGAACCATCAACTTCAAAATGAAACCAGACTGCGATAACTGCCCTGCTTTCAATCCAGCATGATATCGATCTGGCTTGGGGTCGGTGTAACCGGTAATCCAGTCATCATAATCTCGACGAAGCTCGGAAAGATCATAGTACCAATGCGGGCCCAACCCTAAAGCATCCCCGATGAATGCTCCCATAATGGCCCCTGCGGCACGGTCCTGTATATTTTTATCTGACATGAATAAACAACCTCCTGTTCTACATTCTGAAAAACAAATTCAGTAAACCCGGAGTACCATCGACGCAAATTCGAAAACATCAAATCTTACCCGGCAGTATCATCAAACGGCCGGTTATTCAGCTCTCATTTCACTGAATAACACCTCGGGTCCATTGGATGACTGACAGACTTCAACAACTTTATGCCGGGATTGTTCGCCGCGCTTCAGCGTGATGTTCTTCCGGGGAACATTAAAGCGTTTCGCCAGAAATTCCGTCAGCGCACGATTCGCTTTTCCGTCCACAGGAAGAGCTGCCAGTTTTATTTTCAGCTCTTCTCCGCAAATGCCAACTGCTTCAGTTTGTCTGGCACCTGGCTGAACGTAAAGTTTCAATATCAAGAGACTGCGATCGTTGCCAAAGCTATACCAGCTCATTAAAACATCTGTATGATCTGGCGCTGCAAATTCTCCACGACCATCATAAGTACCTGCAACAGAATAAAGGCAAATATCGGAGAAAGATCAAAGTTAGCTATGGGAGGAATATACCGGCGTATCGGCCCCAAAACAGGCCCGGTAAAACTTTCCAACACGGGTGCAAGTGGAGTATGTGGATTAATCCACGACAATACAGCCTGTACAATAATTGAAATTAACAGGATGTTAAGTGTCATGCTGGCAAGTTTCACCAATGCCAGCAAAGCAAATGCGAACATGCTGCTTCCCGCACCGAAACCTCCCAGCAGATTGACGCCCACCAGAATAATAAATTGGGCAAGCCAGGCCAGTACAAAAGTAGATAGATCAAGACCCCGCCAACTGGGTATCACCCGGCGTGCTGGCCTGACGATAAAATCCGTTACCGCTACCAGAAATCTCGTAAACGGATGATAGTAAGGTACACGAGACCACTGCACATAAAATCTCAATAACAGGGCCAGTGAAAACAAGCTCAGCAGGGTATCCAGCAAAAATATCATTATTTGATTGGGCATGGCTTTTCCATTGAAAGTTAGGGTTATTGCCGAGTCGTGACCCGGTTACAGGCCGGATTATGTACGTCCGAATATTTCACCCATTTGCCGGGAACGATCACAGGCAGCATGCATGGCACGAATAAACGCCCCTCTGATATCGGCTTGTTCCATACTGAGTAAAGCTTGTTCAGTCGTTCCACCTTGCGAAGTTACTTTCATCCTCAGCGTTGCAAGTGTGTCATTACTTTGTGCGGCAAGATGTGTTGCGCCCAGAAATGTCTGCATTGCAAGCTGTTTCGCCGTATCTGCTGTCAGTCCCAACTGTGTTCCGGCCTCCTGCATGGCCTCCAGAAAATAGAAAACATACGCCGGGCCACTGCCAGATAAAGCTGTCACCGCATCCAGCTGCGCTTCTTCATTCACCCAGATTACTGTACCGATTGCCTCCAGAATCGTAGTGGCCTGTTCCTTCTGCCGGCTATCGACCAAAGGTAACGCATATAAGCCGGTGATACCTTCTCCGATCAAAGCGGGTGTATTGGGCATGACACGAATGACAAATTCATGCCGGTTCAGCCACTGGCTCAGATCACTTGCACGAACTCCCGCTGCAATCGAAATTACAAGTTTATTCTGCAGAAATTGTGCAGCCTGATTGGCCACAGCACGTAACTGCTGCGGCTTTACGGCAAGAATAACAATCTCACTGCCATGAATTCCATCAGGTATCGATGCCGTAACCGTGACACCGCATGCCTCGGCAAGTTGCTGTCGTCGCATCGCATCGGTTTCCACGGCACAGATGTGTGAAGGTGTGCTTCCATGATGTATCAGGCCGCCGATCATGGCTCCAGCCATGTTTCCGCCACCAATAAAAGTAATTTTCATGAATGACTCTGACTTATATAAATAAATGGCAACAGCAAGACTGAACACACCCGACAGATAGTGCAGCTGCCAGGGATCATTTTTTGAACAGATTGATTATCACACTCAATACGATGCTCACAATAAGCATGGACGTGATGGGAATAAATATCTTGCTATGCCGGGTTTCAATTCGAATATCGCCCGGCAGCTTTCCGAACCAATTGAATAACCAGGGCGCAAAGTGCAGCACTACGCCAATAACAAGTAGCGCAGCACCCGCTATCATCAACCAACGTGTAATCTGTTCCATTCAATCAACGAAAAACCTCAGAGATACCTCTGAAAATCATCAGACATCAATGATCCGTAACAACACCAGCTCATAACCAATCAGACCAGCATACCCGGTTGAGATCATATAGAGCAGGTGCCGGCACCGGAATCCACCACGAATCTGCACTTCATGGTGGATGGTCAGAATAATTGCTGCCAGAGAGGTAAGCGCCAGTTTGAAATGAACGAATTTCTGTGTACTTTCTTCAATCAGCACTGCCATGAAATAATTGAGTTCCGTACCGCCATCGGACAATATATTGATCGTCAAAAAGGCATCTGTTGCGCTGAATAATACGATGGCAAGACAGCAGATCACCAAAGGCCAACCATACTTATCAACATAAGCCGCACCTTTACCGGAACGTCTGCGAGTAACCCGCCTCCCCTGTTTAATCCCCAACTGGTAAGGACAAACGAAAGAAGCTCCGGCCCGTCTTTCCTGTAATCGCTGATCTATCGTCAATTGGTTCGCCACAATTCACTCTCCCTGGGTATAAGATCTGATCCGTTTTCTCGGGAAATCGACCCGGTACTTTACCTCATTTATACAAGAACCAAGTGTAAAGCCACCCGTTCAGCAGCGCAACACTGCATACCAGGCCAATTAAAAACACGTATAGCGCAATCTTTTCAGATTGGGCTATAATGTTCGGCCCAAAAAGGGACAGGTTAGTAATTTTCTACAGGCAAGTAGATACCAGGACTTTTACTGACTTCACTTAGTTTCCTTACGCAAGTACAAACAGACATCATTAAAAATGAAACGTACCTACCAACCATCCGTCATCAGCAGAAAACGTACCCATGGATTTCGCGTCCGCATGAAAACGCGCGGCGGCAGAGCAGTTATTCGTGCACGCCGAGCAAAAGGACGAGCCAAGCTTAGCGTGTAATCATAAATATAAGTCTGGCCACTGCCCGAACTGCATTTCTTGACAACCAGGCAAATTTGTACGCTACCCAGGCAGTGCAAGCTGCGAAAAGCTGATGAATTTCGTGCTGTGCTGCGGAATCGGATCGTGTTCGAAAGTCTCTCGCTGCGATTGTATGTAAAGCCCATCGATGTTGACTATGCGCGTATTGGTCTGATCGTGGCAAAAAGGGTTGAACGGAAAGCTGTCAGGAGAAATCGTATCAAACGCCTGATCAGGGAGGCGTTCCGCAGACACCGGCAAATGCTCATGGGTCTGGATTGTGTCATGCAGCTTCGGCGTCCCGTTGAACTGTTAGATTCGACCCGCATCTATCAGGAAGCTGTAATGCTTCTCAACAAAGCAGCCAGACAATTATGAAACAACTGATCATCGGTCTCATCAAACTCTACCGGTATAGTATTGGGCTCTTGATCCCGCCTTCCTGCAGATTTTATCCAACCTGTTCGAACTATATGCATGAAGCACTGGTGAAACATGGTCTCATCAAGGGGCTATGGCTGGGTATGAAACGAATATTGCGCTGCCACCCATGGAATCAGGGGGGATATGACCCTGTTCCATAGAAAAAGTGGATAATGCACTTCCACCAATTATCAGATTCCAGTCATTTAATATTTTGTACTAAAAATTTTCTGCTTTTCCGAGTTCCAAAGAAATGGACAATAAAAAAATCGTACTGCTTATCATTTTTTCGACATCATTGCTGTTTTTATGGGATGCATGGATAAAGGAGCAGGAAAAGTTCAACAATCCTCCCGCCATTACCCAGGCTGATTCTTCAGCCGGATCGACACAATCCAGAAATGACGACAGCCTTCCTGTTCCTGGCAGTGAGCTGACATCGTCACAAGCAAGCCCAGATACAAATGGAATACCTGCAAGCGGTGGTAATGGAGACTCGGTTACTCCACGCCTCCTGCCATCAGGAGAACAGATACGCGTCGTCACCGACAAGGTCATTGCAGAAATCGATACGATCGGCGGCGATTTACGGCGTCTGGAGTTGCTGCAGCAACCTTCATCAGAAGACAAAGACACACCTTACGCTCTGCTGTACAGCGAGGCTGCGCGTACCTATATTGCACAATCCGGCCTGGTTGGAGAAGGCCTGCCCAACCATAAAACAACTTTCCGGGCAGAGTCGGATATACGCAACTACGAGCTCTCCTCGGGCGAGGATAAAATCGTCATCCGCCTGCTGGCACCTGAGGCCCAAGGTGTTCAGGTCATCAAAACCTATACTTTCCACCGTGACAGCTATGTGATCGATGTCGGTTTCGAAGTGGAAAACAAAGGTGACGCCACAGTTCGCCCGTTTGCCTATTTCCAGATGCTGCGTGACGGTAATCCGCCACCCGCCAAGACCATGATGATCCCCACATTCCTGGGGGCAGCCGTTTACACTGAGGAAGGTAAATACCAGAAAATTCCTTTTTCCGATCTGGACAAGAACAAGGCAGATTATCCGGCCAATGCGAACAATGGCTGGATTGCCATGCTGGAACATTATTTCCTGACTGCCTGGCTGCCACAACAGCAGACACCACGTGAATTTTTTGCCAAACGGCAGAGTGACAATCTCTACAGTGCCGGGGTGATTGTACCCGCTGGTGTCATCGCGCCTGGTGAAATTGCAGCCACCACCATGCCATTTTATGCGGGCCCCGAAGAGCAGGATAATCTGGAAGGACTGGCTCCCGGTCTGGATCTCACAGTTGATTACGGCTGGCTGACAGTGATTGCCAAACCGCTATTCCGCCTGCTTTCGTTCTATCATTCATGGACGGACAACTGGGGGGTGGCAATCATCCTGTTGACAATGACCGTCAAACTTCTGTTCTTCCCGCTATCTGCCGCCGGCTATCGATCCATGGCCAAGTTGCGCCTGGTAACACCCAAACTGAAGCGTATTCAGGATCAATATAAAGGTGATCGGCAGCGTATGCACCAGGCCATGATGGAATTCTACAAAGAGGAAAAAATCAACCCGATGGGAGGATGTTTTCCTATATTGGTGCAAATTCCGGTTTTCATCGCTCTGTACTGGACTATTCTTGCAGCGGTAGAGCTGCGTTATGCTCCTTTGGCGCTCTGGATCGATGACTTATCCTCTCCAGATCCCTTCTACATGCTGCCGCTGCTGATGGGTATTTCCATGTTTGTGCAGACCAAGCTTAACCCGACGCCGACAGATCCGCTCCAGGCAAAAATAATGCAAATTATGCCTGTTGCCTTCAGCGCCATTTTCTTCTTCTTCCCGGCCGGCCTGGTTCTGTATTCGCTGGTCAATAATATTCTGTCGATTGCACAGCAATGGAAGATTACAAAAATGTACGGGACTGCCCCCAGCAAGGACACGCCTGAACCACCCGTCAGTAAACAGGTAAATAGTTCAGAAAATCCTGAAACAACTGCCAACAGTCCGGCTGATAGCCCTAAACAGCCTCAAACTCCTGCCAATAATCCAAGGAAAATGTACAAAAGAACGAGAAAGAAATAGATATTTATCGCGTTAATCGCTCTTTGTCCTTTTGGATCAAAAAGCCCTGCCCTCTCTGGTGACAAGTAATGACACCATCGCAGCAATTGCCACGCCCCCCGGTCGTGGCGGCATAGGTATAGTTCGGATTTCCGGAACAAATCTGGAATCGCTTGCCCGGGGAATCCTGGGCAAGCTTCCCGACCCGCGTCATGCCGGGTTATTCAACTTCCTTGACCAGAGTAGTCAGATCATCGATCAGGGAATCGCACTTTACTTTCCTTCTCCCCATTCCTACACCGGCGAAGAGGTGCTGGAACTGCAGGGACATGGCGGCCCCGCCGTCATGAATCTGCTACTGGATCGCTGCCTTCAGCTAGGCGCCCGCCTTGCGGAACCGGGCGAATTTACGTTGCGAGCCTTTCTCAACGATAAACTCGATCTTGCACAGGCAGAAGGCGTCGCAGATCTGATCACAGCCAGCACCGCCAATGCCGCGCGCTGTGCAGTACGCTCATTGCACGGAGAATTCTCATCAACGATTCACCAGCTCGTCAGTGCCCTGATCGATCTGCGTGTACTGGTCGAAGCAACACTCGATTTTCCGGAAGAAGAAATCGACTTTCTCCAGTCAGCCCATGCCGCAGAACAACTGGCGACGATCCGAGCCAAACTGGAACAGGTACTGGTTGCATCTCGCCAGGGCAATCTGCTGCAGGAAGGCATCAAAGTCGTACTGGTCGGTCAGCCCAACGTAGGCAAATCCAGCCTGCTCAACCGTCTTGCCGGAGACGAGGTTGCCATTGTCACTGATATTCCTGGTACGACAAGAGACACTGTCCGGCAATCAATCGAAATCGAAGGAATTCCACTGCACTTGATCGATACCGCAGGACTGCGAGAAACCAGCGACATTGTTGAACAACACGGAATTGCCCGCACCTACGCTGCAATCGAACAGGCTGATCTGGTATTACTCCTCGTGGACAGCCGCCACGGTGTAACAGAAGAAGATCGCTCTGTGCTGGCGCGCCTGCCGGAACGGTTGCCGGTACTGACCGTCCACAACAAGATTGATCTGTCAGCCCAGCCTCCCCGCATCGAAGAAAACACATCCGGAACAACCATTTACCTTTCAGCCAGAAGCGGGGAAGGAATGGAGCTGCTACGGACTGCCCTGCTCAAAACTGCCGGCTGGCAGGCCAACATTGCCGGAGAAGGCGCCTACATGGCTCGCCAGCGCCACCTGCAGGCATTGCTACAGACAAAAGAACTGCTGGAAAGAGCAGCCGCCTGGCTGCATCGTGCAGATCAGCTGGAAATACTGGCCGAAGAATTACGCCTCGCGCAACAAGCCCTGTCCTCCATCACCGGTGAATTTACCAGCGATGATCTGCTGGGTGAGATTTTTTCCAGTTTCTGCATCGGAAAATAACAAGCCTTCCTGGCGGTATCGAAGTACCTCGAATCCGGATCAACCGGATAAAAAGCAGGAAAATCACAGGCATAAAGAAAAATATGAAATCAGGCTCATGTGATAAGGTTAATGATAGCCACCGCCTCATTCAAACTGCATAAATTCATCATTCTCCTGATATGAAACCCATAGAACAACAGTTCTTCAACGATCTGGAAAAGAAGCTCTGGACCGCCGCCGACAAGCTGCGCTCCAACCTCGACGCCGCCGTGTACAAGCATGTCGTGCTCGGGCTGATCTTCCTCAAGTATGTATCCGATGCCTTCGAGGAGCGGCAGCGGGAACTGCGCGAACAGTTCACCAACCCTCAGCACGACTACTACATGGATCCGGAAGAATACGGCGGCGCGGGCACGCCGGAGTATGAGGACAACATCGCCGCCGAGCTCGAAGTCCGCGACTACTACACTGAGAAGAACGTGTTCTGGGTCCCTGTGGAAGCCCGCTGGCAAACCCTGCGTGATTGCGCGCAACTGCCACCCAAGGCGGCGCTGCCCTGGAACAAACCCGGCAAGGACGAACCCGAGGAAATGCGTTCGGTCGGCTGGCTGATCGACAACGCCATGGAAGCTATCGAACGGGAGAATATCCGGCTGAAGAACGTGCTAAACAAGGACTTCGCCCGCGTGCAGCTCGACTCCAGCAAGCTGGGCGAACTCATCGCCCTGTTCTCTGATACCGACTTCGCGGCCAAGACCTACAAGGGCCAGCCGCTCAGCCTGCAATCCAGGGACATCCTCGGCCACGTCTACGAATACTTCCTCGGCCAGTTCGCCCTGGCCGAAGGCAAGAAGGGCGGGCAGTACTACACGCCCAAAGCAATAGTCACCCTGATCGTGGAAATGCTCCAGCCGTTCAACGGCCGCGTTTACGACCCAGCCATGGGCTCCGGCGGCTTCTTCGTGCAAAGCGAGGAATTCATCGAACAGCACGGCGGCAAAGCGGCCAACGGCAAGAGTGGGCAGATCAGCGTTTACGGGCAGGAAAGCAACCCCACCACCTGGCGGCTGGCTGCGATGAACATGGCTATCCGTGGAATCGACTTCAACTTCGGCAGCGGCCCGGCCGACACCCTGCTCAACGACCTGCACCCGGACCTGCGCGCCGACTTCGTGATGGCCAACCCGCCCTTCAACATGAAGGAATGGTGGAACGAAAAGCTGGCCAACGACCCGCGCTGGATCGCCGGTACACCACCGCAAGGCAACGCCAACTTCGCCTGGTTGCAGCACATGCTCTGGCACCTGGCGCCCACCGGCAGCATGGCACTGCTGCTGGCCAACGGCTCCATGAGCAGCAACACCAACAGCGAAGGTGAAATCCGCAAGCGGCTGACCGAGGACGACTACGTGGAGTGCATGGTCGCGCTGCCCGGCCAGTTGTTCACCAACACCCAGATTCCGGCCTGCATCTGGTTCCTGACCCGCGACAAGCAGAACGGCTTTGCGCTGGACAAGAAGAAGCGCGACCGGCGCGGCGAATTTCTGTTCATCGACGCCCGTCAGATGGGCTATATGAAGGATCGCGTGCTGCGCGATTTCACAGTAGAAGACATCCAGAAGATCGCCGACACCTTCCATGCCTGGCAGCAGGGCGATGGGTACGAGGATGTCCCCGGCTTCTGCAAATCCGCCTCACTGGAGGAAGTGCGCAAGCATGAGCATGTGCTAACACCGGGGCGCTATGTGGGCACGGCTGAGCAGGAAGAAGACGGAGAACCTTTTGCCGACAAGATGCAGCGCCTGACCGCGCAACTGGCGGAACAGTTCGCGGAGAGTGCGAGGCTGGAGACGGAGATCAGGAAGAATTTGGCGGGGTTGGGCTATGGCTGGTAAGTGGCCCTACAAACGAGTTGAAGAAATTGCCCTGAAGGTTGCAATGGGGCCGTTTGGCTCATCAATTAAAGTTGAAACATTCACAGATACGGGTATTCCCATAATAAGTGGGCAGCACCTGCGTGATGCAGAACTAACAGATAGTGAGTTCAATTTCATTACGGAAGAACACGCTGACTCTCTTAAAAATGCCAATGTTCAAAGGGGGGATGTGATTTTTACCCATGCTGGAAATATTGGGCAGGTGGCGTTTATTCCGAATCATTCAAAATATCAGAGATATGTTATCTCGCAGCGGCAGTTCTATTTACGCTGTGATACCAGCATTATTCTTCCGGAGTTTGTTGTCTATTATTTCAAAAGTCCTGAAGGGCAGCACAAACTTCTTGCCAACGCTAACCAGGTTGGTGTGCCATCAATCGCACGTCCCTCGTCATACCTGAAAACAATCGAAGTTCCCGTTCCCTCAATCGAAGAGCAGCAAGTTGTCGTGCGAAACATCAAGGCACTTGATGTCAAGATTCGCGCGAATCGCCGCATCAACCAAACCCTCGAAGCCATGGCGCAAGCCGTCTTCAAATCCTGGTTTGTCGATTTCGACCCGGTCAAGGCCAGGATCGCCGCCATCGAACAAGGCCAAGACCCGCTGCGCGCCGCCATGCGCGCCATCAGCGGCAAGACCGACCTTGAGCTCGACCAGATGCCCCGCGAGCCCCACGACCAACTCACCGCCACCGCTGCCCTGTTCCCCGATGCCATGGAAGAGTCGGAGTTAGGAGATATTCCGAAGGGGTGGGCTGCCGGCAAATTGGCCGAACTTTGCCAATTGAATCCTGAAAGCTGGAGTGCCAAAAGTCTGCCCAATGTTGTCCGGTATGTGGATTTAGCCAACGCCAAAAATGGCGAGATTGCAGAAGTGCAAAACATGGATGGCGTAGACATTCCAAGCCGAGCAAGAAGAATCTTGCGGCAAGGTGACACGATTGTTGGCACAGTGCGCCCCGGCAATCGCTCTTTTGCTTTGGTTGGCGAAGCCAATCTAACGGGCAGCACGGGTTTTGCTGTGCTTCGCCCACACAATCCCCACTGGCTGGAGTTTGTTTATCTTGTGGCAACGTCCGAATCCAATATCGAACGCTTGACTCATCTGGCAGATGGTGGCGCTTATCCTGCTGTGCGTCCTGAAGTTGTTATCCAAGAAGATGTAGCCATTCCAACGCAAGAAGTTGCCAAAGCATTTCATCAACACGTGCAGCCACTGTTTGCCAAAATTCAGGCTAATCGAGGACAGGCGTTATATCTAGCCCAGCTCCGCGACACCCTCCTCCCTAAAATCCTCTCCGGCCAGCTGCGTATCCTTGATGCCGAGGCAATTTTATGAACGCATTTACCCACGCATCAAGCAAGAAAACTGTCCTTAATCTGTCGCCTGATGAGGCGCTAAAGTTCTTTCTGAAGCCGGAGAGCTATTGCAACCTAGACTTGCCGCCTTACCTGATGTTCGATAGTTTGCTGAGCGATACCGCCAGCGTGCTTGATGGCAAAAAGCTATCAAGCATGGTGCAGAAAAACAAAGTGCGAGACTACGACGATGTGAATTACACCATCCTGCATAACAAGGATGGGCGATACGCATGGCGGCCATTTCAGTTGATTCATCCTGCGCTGTATGTCGCGTTGGTTCATGAAATCACAGATGAAGACAGGTGGAGATCCATACGCGAGCGATTCGAGATTTTTGCCAGTGACGACAAAATTCGCTGTCTGAGTCTGCCCGTGATTTCTGAATCCAAGCAAAAGGATCGTGCAGAGCAAGTTTCTCATTGGTGGCAGCAAGTTGAACAACGTGCCATCGAACTTTCGCTCGAATACGACTATGTACTGGAAACCGACATCACTGATTGCTACGGCGCGATTTACACGCACTCTATCGTTTGGGCCTTGCACACGAAAGCAGTAGCAAAGACGGAACGGAAAAATGGCAGCCTGATTGGCAATGTTATTGATGCGCATATTCAGGATATGCGGCATGGACAAACCAACGGAATTCCGCAGGGTTCTGTGTTGATGGATTTCATTGCTGAGATGGTGCTTGGTTTTTCCGATTCTGAATTATCGGAACGACTTAAACAAGAGGGAATTTCAGATTTTCAAATTCTGCGCTACCGGGATGATTACCGGGTTTTCGTCAATAACCCGCAGGATGGGGATGCCATCATCAAGGCCATTTCAGAAATAACCACAGACTTGGATTTGAAACTCAACCCATCAAAAACCCGCGCAAGCGCGGATGTGGTTCGAGCCTCCATCAAAACCGATAAATTATCCTGGATGTCACGCAAGCAAGGCAATAAAGATTTGCAAAAGCATTTAATACTCATCCACGACCATGCCAGCAATTTCCCCAATTCCGGCAGTCTAGCACGTGCGTTGACAGACTATCAAAAGCGACTATCAAAGGCGAACCTCAAACAAGAAAGTCTGATGCCCCTGATTGCAGTGGTGGCAGATATTGCCTACCGAAACCCGCGCATTTATGCCATTACCGCTGCGATACTCAGCATCTTACTGGCAAAAATTGATAACGATGATGAAAAAATCGCCACGGCAAAGCGTATACAGAAAAAATTCGACAAGTTACCCAATACCGGCCACATTCAAATATGGCTGCAACGTGTAACACTGCCGATCAGCAGCGACATTAAATATAGCGAAACCCTTTGCAAAATCGTGTTTGACGAAAATATCCAGCTATGGAACAACAGTTGGATAACTTCCAACGACCTCAAAAGTGCGGTAACCGCGGGCAAGATTGTTGACAAGGCGGTTCGTGACCAGCTTGAGCCGACCATTCATTCGGATGAGTTTGAGTTGTTTCTGTCAAATCCAGAGGGGTATTACGGATGAATGGTTTGCCGCTTTCCATCTGGCGCGGCTTCGGTGAATTTTCCACGCTGAATTTCAGTAAATTCACGGAGGAAAAAGAGCGCGCCTGCCGCAGACACTGTGCCCTCGCCCGACTCCACGACACCCAGCTCCCCAAACTCCTTTCCGGCGAGCTGTCAGTGGCGTCTTTCAAGGAGGAAGCTCAAGCATGATCGACATCACCTCATTTGATGATCTTTCGTTGCTGCGAGAGACGGTTTCGTTGGAATGCAAGCTGGCCCAAGGTCGTGATGGCAAGGGGGCGTTACCGGAGGATTTCTGGCCCACCTACAGCGCGATGGCCAATACCGACGGCGGCATGGTGATTCTGGGCATGCGCGAGCGCAAGGGCCGGTTCGAGGTGGCCGGCATTGAAAACCCCGACAAGCTGCGTGCCGAGCTGTTCAACAACCTGAACAACCGCCAAAAGGTCAGCATCAACCTGTTGCGCGACGAAGATGTACGAGCTTGTCCGGTGGAGGGCAAGACGCTGCTGGTAGTGGAAATCCCCCGCGCCCGGCGTCAGCAGCGGCCTGTGTATTTGACGGCCAACCCGCTTGGCGGCAATACCTACCGCCGCCTGAACGAGGGCGACCGCCCGCTGCCCGATGAAGATGTGAAGCGCATGCTGGCCGAGCAGGTGGAGGACAGCCGGGATGACCGCATCCTGCCCGGCTATGGCCTGGATGATCTGTACCCGGAAAGCCTGCGCGCGTATCGCCAACTGTTTGTCAACCGCGATCCATCGCATCCGTGGAATGCGCTGGCCGATCAGGACTTTTTGCGGCAGATCGGCGGCTGGCGGCAGCATCGGGAGACAGGCGAGGCCGGGCTGACGCTGGCGGGCCTGCTGATGTTTGGTCAGTGGCTGTCGATCACCGAGGCCATGCCGCTGTACTTTCTGGACTACCAGGAACGCCCGGCAGACTATGCCGCCACGGTGCAGTGGCTTGATCGCATCGTGCCGGACGGCACTTGGTCGGGCAATGTGTTTGACTTTTACCGCCGCGTCGTGGTCAAGCTGACGGCGGACGTCAAGGTGCCGTTTGTGCTCAAGGGCGATGTTCGCCAGGACGACACGCCCACGCACAAGGCGCTGCGCGAGGCGTTGGTGAACACGCTGGTGCATGCGGACTACACGGGGCGCTTGTCTGTGCTGGTGGTCAAGGAGCCTGCGGGCTTTGTGCTGCGCAACCCCGGCGGCTTGCGGGTGCCTGCGCAGCAGGCGTTGCAAGGCGGCATGAGCGACTGCCGCAACCGCACTATGCAGCAGATGTTTCTGATGATCGGCCTGGGCGAGCGCGCAGGCTCGGGCATGTCCCGCATCGTGCACGGCTGGCGCGACCTGGGCCACGGCCTGCGCCTGCGCGAATCGTATGAGCCGCACGAGCATTCGGTGCTGGAAATGACGTGGGCGAAGGGGGTTACGCCGACTTTGGAAGAAAGTTCGGAAGAAAGTTCGGAAGAAAGTTCGGAAGAAAGTTCGGAAGAAACGGGCGAGAAGATTCTTCATCTGCTGCGCGAGGAGCCTTCGCTGACCGCTTCTGCACTGGCTGGCCGCCTGCAACTCACACCCAGGGCGGTTGAAAAGCAGATGGCAAAACTCAAGACGCAAAAGCGCCTGCGCCGCATCGGCCCCAACAAGGGCGGCCACTGGGAGGTTGGAGATTGATTACTGAACAACAACTGGAAGACGCTGCCATTGGCTGGTTTGGCGAGCTGGGCTGGCACCACGCCAGCGGCCCGGCCATTGCGCCGGATGGCGACCAGCCCGCGCGCAGCGATTACCGCCAGGTGGTGCTACGCGAACATTTGCTGGCCGCGTTGGCGCGCATCAACCCGCAGATTCCCGCCGCCGCACTGGATCAGGCCGCGCATGAGTTGCTGACCGTGAGCGAGCCGCTGCTGATCGCCCGCAACCGCCGCGTGCATCGGTTGTTGCTGTCCGGCATTCCTGTCGAATTCTCCATAGGCGACGAAAAGCGCACCGATCTGGTCAACCTGATCGACTTCGCCAATCCACGCAACAACGACTTCCTGCTGGTCAGCCAGTTCACCGTGACCGGCACCAAACAGCCGCGCCGTCCCGATCTGGTGGCCTTCGTCAACGGCCTGCCGCTGGCGGTGGTCGAGTTGAAGAACCCCGCCAACGAGCAGACCGACATCTGGGATGCCTTCAACCAGATACAGACCTACAAGGATGAGATCAGCGACCTGTTCAACACCAATGTGGCGGTGGTGGTCAGCGACGGTTTCACGGCGCGGCTGGGGTCGCTCACGGCCAATCAGGAGCGCATGCAGCCCTGGCGGGCGATTGCCAATGAGGATGACCGGCCGCTGCTGGAATTCGAGCTGGAAACGCTGGTGCGGGGCTTCTTCGAGCCGGCGCTGTTCCTGGACTATGTGCGCCACTTCGTGCTGTTCGAGCAGGACGCCGACCAGATCGTCAAGAAGATCGCGGGCTACCACCAGTTTCATGCGGTGCGCGAAGCGGTGAAGGCCACGGTGATTGCCGCCAGCAATCCGCAGAAGGGGTTGCTGAAAGTGCAGGAGCCGCGAGCCACCTATGGCAAGGAGGTACAGCCCGGCAGCCGCAAGGCCGGCGTGGTGTGGCACACGCAAGGCTCGGGCAAGAGCATCACCATGGCCTGCTACGCGGGCAAGCTGTTGCAGCAACCGGAGATGAAGAACCCGACGCTGGTGGTAGTGACTGACCGCAACGATCTGGACGGGCAGTTGTACGGCACCTTCTGCGCTGCGGAAGATTTGCTCAGGCAGACGCCGGTGCAGGCGGGCAGCCGCGAAGAACTGCGCGAGATGCTGGCCTCGCGCGAGGCGGGCGGCATCATCTTTACCACGGTGCAGAAATTCGCGTTGCTGGACGATGAAGAACAGCATCCGCTGCTGTCGGATCGCAGCAATATCGTGGTGATTTCCGACGAGGCCCACCGCAGCCAGTACGGCATGAAGGGGCGGCTGGACACCAAGACCGGCAAGTACGTGTTCGGCTATGCCAAACACCTGCGCGATGCGCTGAAAAACGCCACCTTCATCGGCTTTACCGGTACGCCCATCGCCTTGGAAGACAAGGATACGCGGGCGGTGTTCGGCGACTACGTCAGCATCTACGACATCCAGGATGCGGTGGATGATGGCGCCACGGTGCCGATCTTCTATGAAAGCCGCCTGACCAAGCTGGACGTGAATCAGACGGAGATCGACGCGCTCAATGCCCAGGTGGATGAGGTCATCGAGGACGAGGAAGACCTCACCGCCCGCGAAAAGACCAAGAGTGATTGGGCTGCACTGACCAAGCTGGTGGGCGCGCAGCCGCGTCTGGAACAAGTGGCTGCCGACCTGGTGCAGCACTTCGAGACACGCACCGCCACGCTGGAAGGCAAGGCGATGATCGTCTGCATGAGCCGCGACATCTGCGCCGAGCTGTACAACGCCATTGTTGCGCTGCGCCCGGATTGGCACGATGCCGATCCGGACAAGGGGGCGATCAAGGTCGTGATGACCGGCTCGGCGGCGGACAAGTCCTTGTTGCAGCCGCACCTGACCAGCCAGCAGGTGAAGAAGCGCCTGGAAAAACGCTTCAAGGACCCGGCGGACCCGCTGAAGCTGGTGATCGTGCGTGATATGTGGCTGACCGGCTTCGACGCGCCCTGCTGCCACACGATGTATGTGGACAAGCCCATGAAGGGCCACAACCTGATGCAAGCCATTGCCCGCGTCAATCGGGTGTTCCGCAACAAGCCCGGCGGCCTGGTGGTGGACTACATCGGCATCGCCAACGAGCTAAAAGCGGCGCTCAAGACCTACACCGAATCCAAGGGCAAGGGCGACCCGGCGCACAACGCCGCTGAAGCCCTGGCGGTGCTGCTGGAAAGGCTGGACATCGTGCGCGGGCTGATGCACGGCTTCGACTACAGCGGATTCGAGACCGATGCAATGAAGCTGCTGGTGCCGGTGGCCAACCACATCCTGGGGCTGAAGGACGGCAAGCAGCGCTTCCTCGATGCCATGCTGGCCGTGAGCAAGGCATTTTCCCTGTGCAGCACGCTCGATGAAGCCGCCGCGCTGCGTACGGAGATTGCCTTCTTTGCCGCCGTCAAGGCCGCCATCGTCAAGTTCACCACGGTGGACCGCAAGCGTTCGGACGCAGACAAGAACAGCGCGCTCAAGCAGATTCTGGACAATGCCATTGTCGCTGACGGGGTGGCGGACATCTTCGCGCTGGCGGGGTTGGACAAACCCAACATCGGGCTGTTGTCAGAAGAATTCCTGGAAGATGTGCGACAGATGAAGAACCGCAACCTGGCGGTAGAGCTTCTGGAAAAACTGCTGAGCGACGAAATCAAGGCCCGCGCGCGTAACAACGTGGTGCAGGAGAAGAAGTACGGCGACCGCCTGCTGGAGACCCTGCGCAAGTACCACAACCGCGCGGTGGAGACGGCGCAGGTCATCGAAGAGCTGATCCAGATGGCCAAGGACTTCCAGACGGCGCTGGAGCGCGAAGCGGCACTGGGACTGAATCCGGACGAGATCGCTTTCTACGACGCGCTGGCCAACAACGAAAGTGCTGTGCGGGAACTGGGCGATGACACTCTCAAGAAGATCGCCGTCGAGATCACCGAGAAGCTGCGCAACAGCACCACGGTGGATTGGCAGGTGCGCGAAAGCGTGCGGGCGAAGCTGCGGATACTGGTGCGGCGCACCTTGCAGAAATGGAAGTACCCGCCCGACAAGCAGCTGGAGGCAGTGGAATTGGTGCTACAGCAAGCGGAAGTGTTGTCGAACGCATGGTCGAAGTGATGACCAAGTTGTTCGAGGTAGGTAGGCACACCATCAGCGAATGGTTTACGGGCAATGGGCTTCTATAACCTGGATGCCATCATTACTAAGTGTACACTCTGCTCAAGTTCAGGTTTCCCAGAGCCACTCCATTATTCCATCTTCCGCATACTGATCATCATCACACCAATCAACACCAGCCCCGAGCCTGCCAGCTGTGTCAGCGACAGTTGTTCCGCGAGAAACACGTAAGCCAGGTAAATGGTCGCCACCGGCCCCAGTGCACCTATCATGGAGGTTTGCATGGAGCCGATTCGTCGCATAGCAGCGGCAAGGGCAAAGGCAGGCATCACGGTGGAGAACAGCGCCATACCAATGCTGAGGCCATAGACACGGGTGGATTGCTGCAAGTCATCCAGCGGATGAGTGAGCAGGAATTGGGCGATGCAGGCCAGACAGGCGACGGTCATGGCATAAGCGGTAAAGCGCATGGAGCCGATACGGGCGATGGTGTGTCCGGCACCAATCAAGTAGATGGCATAAGCCAGTGCGCTGGCAAAAACGAGGCTACTCCCCATGAACAGACCATCCGATGTGATGTGGAAATCATGCACGAATACCAGCCCGATTCCGGCATAACTGAGCAGCAAGGCGAACCAGACCCTGCGCCCGATAGCCGCGCGAAATACCAGCGCACTGATAAGCACCACCATGGTGGGATACAGAAACAGAATCATGCGCTCCAGCCCCGCGCTGATGTATTGCAGACCGAGAAAATCAAGAAAACTTGCCAGATAGTAACCCACCAGCCCCAGCAGCAGGACAGCGAGCCAGTCGTGCCGGGCCATGGGTGTGGCCTGCGCCCGTCCGTGCAGCATGGCAAATACGAAAAACGGCACAGAAAACACCATGCGCAAGGCCAGTAAAGTTACGGCATCCACAGACTCGACATAGGCCAGTTTGATGAAAATTGCCTTGGCGGAAAAACCAATCGCCGCCAGCAAGGCAAACAGAACACCCAGCGCCTGCTGGTGCGATGAGAAGAATCTTGCAAGTAAGGGGTACATGGGGAATCTGAAAATCCTGTATTCGGTCATTAAAAACACAGGTCTTTTCACGGAAGACGGCAATCAGCGGGAGAAGACCCGTATCGCTATCTGATGGATGATCAACAACTCAATGCAATGATCTAACGCACGGGACAATGGCAGGAAACCGCCACAGTCGTAGAATTAGTATTACTCTGGAGATGTTCATATTTGTACTGTATGCGATGCGGGCGTATCGCCTATGACGATCAGGCACGCATTTTCTGTCGTGCAGCCATGCAGCAGAATGGCTTACTTTGAATAATGCGACTCTCCGGCTATCGCCCCCTCACAACGAGAATTTCAGGAAATAACGCTCTCAACATTCGGTGATGCTGACACTGACAGCCAGGCCGCCCAGTGAAGTTTCCTTGTATTTGTGCGACATCTCCAGGCCAGTCTGTTTCATCGCATTGATACAGTTATCAAGGGGGATGAAATGCTCGCCAGTACCGCGACAGGCAAGTGCGGCGGCCGTGTGTGCCTTGATTGCGCCAAAGCCATTGCGTTCGATGCAAGGCACCTGAACCAGCCCACCGACCGGATCACAGGTCATACCCAGGTGATGTTCCAGCGCAATTTCAGCGGCATTTTCGACCTGCTCGGTAGTACCTCCTCGTACCGCACAGAGACCGGCCGCAGCCATGGCTGCTGCTGAACCTACTTCTCCCTGGCAACCTACTTCGGCACCGGAAATAGAGCTGAGGTGCTTGATCAGCCCGCCAATGGCCGCAGCTGTCAGCAGGAAATCCCGTACCTGCTGTTCAGTACCGCCTTCATGTTTGAGCAGATAGTAAATGACTGCCGGAATAACCCCGGCAGCACCGTTGGTGGGTGCTGTAACGACCATGTGCCCTGCAGCATTTTCTTCATTGACTGCCATGGCATAAGCACATAACCAATCGTTCAGTGTGGCCTTTTCCGGATGCATCTGCAGTTGTTCGTACAAATCTTTTGCACGTCTGCGTATACTCAACCCGCCCGGGAGACGGCCTTCTGCCGTCAATCCCTGCTCGACACAGTGACACATGGCTTTCCAGATACTATCCAACCCTTGTTCAAGCTCCTGCGCCGACATTCTGGTCAACTCATTGGCACGCTTCATTTCGGCGATGGATAAGCCGCTCTGCTGAGACATTTCTAGCATGCCGATCGCAGAATCGAACGGATAGGGATACAACCCGGCAGATTCCATTTTGAGCGGAGCATTCAGCTGGTTGATTTCTGCCAGGGTGCAGATGAACCCGCCCCCGATGGAAAAAAAGGTTTCTGACAGAATTTTTTTCCCCTCTTCATCCAGCAGATAAAAAATCATGCCATTGGGGTGTTGCGGCAATGGGTCCGATTTATCAAAAACGATATCATCCTCAGGGTTGAAACCAATCTCTCTCCCGCTGGTAAGTTGCAACGTATCGGTGGCCCAGAGTTTTGCCGTCAGTGCATTGACATCCTCTCCGGCAAGCGAGACGGGGCTATGGCCGTGCAATCCCAAAGCCACTGCCCTGTCCGTTGCATGCCCTCTGCCGGTAAAGGCAAGCGAACCCTTGAGCACACAATAGACACGATAGTTGAGATCGTCTGGAGTCTGCGAGACCAACTGATCGACATGATCACGGAAAACATTTGCTGCCGTCATCGGCCCCATGGTGTGAGAACTGGAAGGGCCAATACCAATTTTGAACAGATCGAGTACGCTGATGAACATAGGGTAAATCTTGCCGGATATTAAGAGTGGAGCCTGTTGCCGCGGGCTGATATTGCAATGGTTGAAATTGTATAGCAGATTGGTCGAGTTTGCCTTAGGGGCAGAAACAATTATTTTGCAGGAATTCAGGAGAACGATAATAATTGACCGGCATAAACAGGCTATGGTCTAATCCTGTCGTTAAGAGGCAACAAAGAGGCGGTTAACTCAGCGGTAGAGTGTCACCTTCACACGGTGGAAGTCATTGGTTCGATTCCAGTACCGCCTACCAGATTTTTCTGTCACGCCAGAACAACCTGTGCCAGCTTGTCATTGGCATGGAAGGACCGGTTTATATGACAGGAATAATTTTTTGAACGGTGTCCTGCAGTCACTGCGGGCACCACTCTTCAACCCATTTTACTCCTGCCACATGTTCAACCCGGCTGCATTTCCCGTTCTGCGATTGTTTATCGTGTGTCTGGTACTGCTCTATTCTCCATTCTGTCAGGCAGATCTCGTAAAAACAGTGGAGCGAATCAAACCGGCAATTGTTGGAATAGGCTCTTTCCAGAAATTACATTCTCCCCCTGTCAATTTTCTTGGTACCGGCTTCGTGGTCGAAGATGGTTTACATGCCATAACCAATGCCCATGTGATTTCTGATTTATCCAGCAATACCAGCAAAGGCTCATTGATCATCATGACCGGAAAGGGTGAAAAACCTGAGCTGAGAAATGCCACGATCATTGCTCTGGATAAAGAACATGATCTTGCTCTCTTGCGTTTCGAGGGAACAGCATTACCTGCAATGAAACTGGGGGATGCCGGCACGATAAAAGAAGGAAAATTGCTGGCATTTACCGGCTTTCCCATAGGAATGGTACTCGGCTTCTACCCGGTGACCCATCGAGCTACCATTTCTTCAATCACGCCTGTCATCCTGCCTGCACAAAATACCAGGCAGCTCGATGCGGCAAAAATTCGACAACTGCAAAAATCGGCTTACAAAATATTTCAGCTCGATGGTACGGCTTATCCGGGCAACAGCGGGAGCCCATTGTATGACCCGGATACCGGAGAGGTTTACGGGGTGGTGAATATGGTTTTCATAAAAGGCAAAAAGGAGTCTATACTGAGCGATCCAAGCGGGATCAGCTATGCCATCCCGGCTAACTACGTTATTGATCTGCTCAAACAAGGTGGCTTCTGATCGTTTTATGACAGTGAGATGGCTCGCCATCGATCTTACCGTTTTTTACCGATCCGTTTATTTATACGTCATTCTGGCTGGGGTATGCTTTGATTCGGGTATCTAATCATTACATTTCCGGATTTTCCGTATTGCTCGCCAGCATCGAGGCTGCTGCATTGCTTGCGGTTTTTTTTGCCGGTGCGGCCATTCGATTCATGCAATGGGATGTCCCGGTATCGGGATCACTGATCTCGCAATTACCTGGAGCGGTTACTTTTACTTTCGTAATTCTCGCCAGCATGGCTGCGCTGGGTATGTACCAATTGGACGGCCGGCAGGATTTCGAAGGAATTCTGCTCAGATTGCTCCCCTCTCTTGCGCTGGGTTTCGGTTTCATCACCCTTATTTTTTATCTGTTTCCGGATCTTTACTTCGGCCGCGGGCTGCTGGCCATCGTAATGCTGCTGGCCTTGTTGCTGATATTGATCATCCGGCTGCTTTTTTTCAGGTGGTCCGGGCTCGACAGTTTACGTCCCCGTGCGCTCGTACTGGGTGCCGGGGTAAATGCCGGAGAATTGCTCGATCTCATTGACAAGACTTCCATTCTGCCTAATTTAAAAATTGTTGGATTTGTACCATTCGATAAAGAAAACCGGCATGTTCCGGCGGAAATGATCATCCCGAAAACCGGTTCACTGACCTCTCTGGTCGATCAATATGATGCCAGTGAAGTCATCGTCGCGACTCAGGAGAGACGGGGCGGTACTTTTCCCATTCAGGAGCTGCTGGAATGCAGGATAAGCGGTATAAAAGTCACTGATCTGGTTGGTTTCTTCGAAAGAGAGTGCGGCCACTTGCGAATGGATTCACTCTATCCCAGCTGGCTGGTATTTGGCAGCGGTTTCAACCAGGGAACCTTGAGAACCGTGGTCAAACGCATGTTCGATATCATCACCAGCCTGTTGCTGCTGATCGTTACGTTACCCATCATGCTACTGACTGCGCTGCTGATAGTGATCGAAGACGGGTGGCCGGTATTTTATCGTCAGGAAAGAGTGGGGGATGCGGGAAAAACTTACATGGTCATCAAATTCCGCAGCATGTTCAACGATGCGGAAAAGGCTGGAAAGCCGCAATGGGCCACTACTGACGACCCCCGTTCGACGCGGGTGGGGCGAATCATCCGCAAACTGAGAATCGATGAATTACCGCAGATCATCAATGTGCTCAAGGGAGAAATGAGTTTCGTCGGTCCGCGGCCCGAACGGCCTCATTTCGTTGACATGTTGAGTGCACAGGTTCCCTATTACAACATGCGGCACAGCATCAAACCGGGTATTACCGGCTGGGCCCAGGTACGCTATCCCTATGGAGCATCGATTGAGGATGCCATCGAGAAGCTTCAGTATGATCTGTATTATGTCAAGAATCACAGCCTGTTCCTCGATTTTGTCATTCTGATCGACACTGTTGGCGTCGTCCTGTTGCGCAAAGGCAGCCGATAAATTTCGGCAGTCACGACCTCCCCCCGTGCTGACCACCATGACAACCCTGAGCTACGCAGCAGCAGCAGCAGCCTTTTTCTTTTTATCCATTCTGCTCATTACCAGCTGGCGGGGACGTCTTTACGGTTTATTACTGGCAGCAGCCTGTCTTTCCTCCTCGATATGGGCGGCAACGATCGCAGGGCTGTCCTATCTGGATTACGCCTATCCTCTGTTGATCCAGGTACTGGAACTGCTGCGCAACGCTACCCTGACCATCTTCCTGATCACCTTGCTGGGGCCCTTCCAGCCGGGAAAGACAGATAACACATCACCTAAAATCAGACCGGCAGTCGCTGCCATCGCTCTGTTCTACCTGATTTGCCTGGCTCAGATAGTCGTTTTTGGTCAGACCACCGGTATCGATCCGGATCAGCCGGGTGCTTCCCGGGATTTTCTTATATGGGTGGCAATGGCCATCATCGGGATGATCCTGGTGGAACAGTACTACCGGAACACTCCCCGTGAACAGCGCTGGGGAACCAAATTCATCTGCCTGGGTATCGGCGGCCTGTTTGTCTACGATTTTTATCTGTACAGCGATGCACTCTTGTTCAGAAAAATCAGTGCCGATATCTGGGTTGCCCGGGGATGGGTCAATACACTCATCGTTCCGCTGATTGCCCTCTCAGCCGCGCGCAATCCGAAATGGACGGTAGGTATTGCGGTTTCGAGGCGCATCCTGTTTTACTCTTCCGCATTGTTCGGCGCGGCGGTTTACCTGTTACTGATGGCCGCAGCAGGCTATTACCTCCGATTCTCGGGAGGCACCTGGGGGACGATATTCCAGCTCACTTTCCTGTTCGGGGCGATTATTCTGCTGATCGTCGTACTGTTCTCCGGGACGACGCGTTCCTGGCTCAAGGTGTTCATCAGTAAACATTTCTTCAGTTACAACTATGACTATCGTGAAGAGTGGCTGCGCTTTACACGCACCCTGTCCGAGGAAGAAACAGAATTGAGGGTTCGGGTGATCAAGTCACTCGCACAGCTCGTCGAAAGTCCGGCTGGAGGAGCATGGTTCAAATCGGAACAACACCATGCCTATCTGCCGATTGCCCGCTGGAATATTCCACATATCGATGCTTCCGTGGCAATGGATAGCTATTTTTGCCAGTTCATGCAGGAAAGCTCCTGGGTGATCGATTTATACCAGCATGATTCCGAATCACAGAAATACGCGGCCATGATATTACCCGACTGGCTGCCCACCATTCCCAAGGCACGCTGGGTGGTACCACTGATATTACACGGAGAACTGCTGGGATTCGTAGTGCTGACCGAACCGCGCAGCGCAGTCGAGTTCAACTGGGAAGTCAGGGATTTACTGAAAGTAGCAGGAAGACAGGCAGCCAGTTATCTGGCACAGTACGAAGCAGCCCAGGCACTGTCCACTGCTCGTCAGTTCGAATCCTTCAACCGCATGTCTACATTCATCGTACATGACATCAAAAATCTGATCGCCCAGCTTTCGCTGTTACTTACCAATGCAGAAAAGCATAAGGATAACCCGGAATTTCAGCAGGATATGCTGGACACCGTAGCGTTATCCGTCAATAAAATGAAACGCATGCTCGAAAAACTCAGCAGTGAAAACATACGTGAAGAAAAGAATGCCCTGTCTCTGAATGAGCTGCTGCAACGGATCATTGCCAGCAAATCCTTTTATGAACCTCAGCCGGTACTTGACATCCTCGACACAGAACTGAATGTACTGGCTGATCTGTCACGTCTGGAACGTGTACTCGGCCATCTGGTACAAAACGCAATCGAAGCAACTTCTAAAGACGGGTATGTCGAGGTACGGCTCAAGCAACAACCTGGATGGGCAGTCATCGAGATCGAAGATAGCGGATATGGTATGAGTGAGCAATTCATTCGCGAGAAACTGTTCACTCCTTTCGAATCGACCAAAACAGCAGGGATGGGTATCGGTGTTTTCGAAAGCAGGGAATATGTCGAGGAAATCGGTGGAAAGCTGCATGTATCCAGCGAAGTATCGAAAGGAACAATTTTTACAGTCATGCTGCCGTTAGTCTCTCCCCCGTAGCCCGCAGTGCCGGGAAACACTTCATCTCTATCGGTCCTTTCTGGTCGATCAGACCAGTCGCCGTGGCCGAAACGAAAATATCCACCCGGTTATCTGCCGGATTTCCAGAATCAGTTACCTGACAAAATCCGGTATCCTTGTGAATTCTGATGGATACCCATATTTACACCGCAGCCATAATGTGGTTCATCTGATATTTCTCACCACCTGTTTTTTCTGAAACACGATTTTATGCTCCGTTATTTCGAACGCCTGATCAACCCCTTTCCATCCGGCAAACTGACCGAACCTCCTGCTACGCTCTACCGGTTCTGCCGCCATTACATGAAAGGTGCAGAGATTTATTTCATTTTGCTGGCGATCGCCACCTTTTGTGTCGCCGTCGGCGAGGCCATGCTGTTCGGTGTGCTGGGAATCATCATAGACTGGCTGGCTGAGAAAGATCCACAAGCGTTTTTACAGGAAGAAAGATTAACCTTGCTGGGATTGTCACTTTTCATCCTGATAGCGATGCCGGTAATCGTTTTCTTTCATTCAGTCATTCTGTACCAGTCCCTGATGGGAAATTTCCCCATGGTCGTTCGCTGGCTATCTCATCGCTACCTGCTTGACCAGAGTTATGCCTTCTTCCAGAACGAGTTCAGCGGACGTATCGCGACCAAAGTCATGCAAACGGCACTGGCTGTGCGCGAAACGATCATCAAAACGCTCGATGTTCTGCTGTTCGTTACCGTCTATCTGGCAACTGCATTACTGCTGATTGCCAATGCAGATCTGCGCCTTTGTATTCCGCTGATCATCTGGCTGGCAGTGTACTTGTGTATTCTGCGCTACTTCATACCCAAACTCCGGCACATCTCCCGGATTCAGGCAGATAGCCGTTCAAACATGACCGGACGCATCGTGGACAGCTATGCCAACATTCTCACCCTCAAGCTCTTCTCTCACACCCGGCGGGAATCCGATTATGCCCGGGACGGCATGCAGGAGTTTCTGGATACCGTCCACCCGCAAATGCGTCTGGTGACGCAGCTGAATACCTGTGTCTGGATCAATAACATGCTGTCCGTTTTTGCGATCGGCACACTTGGTATCCTGTTGTGGCTCGATGCAAGTATCAGTACAGGAGCAATTGCCATTGCACTGAGTCTTGCTATCCGCCTGACCGGGATGTCTCACTGGATCATGCTGGAAGTCGGAGAATTATTCGAAAACATCGGCATCGTACAGGATGGCATGAACATGCTGGCCAAACCGTATGCAGTAACAGATGCCCCCAATGCCGTACCGCTATCCGTCACGAAAGGGCAAATCGACTATAACCAGGTCGATTTTTCCTACCATAACAATGTTAAAAACGAAGATCACCGGATTTTCAAAGCACTCGATCTCCATATCAGCTCTGGCGAAAAGGTAGGGATTGTCGGTCCCTCCGGTGCCGGAAAATCGACTCTGATCAACCTTTTGCTGCGTTTTTATGATATCCGGCAGGGCAGTATCCAGATCGATCAGCAGGATATTCGTACGGTAACGCAGGAGAGCCTGCGTGCCAACATCGCCATCGTTACTCAGGATACCTCATTGCTGCACCGTTCCATCCGTGAAAATATCCTGTTTGGCAGACCCGATGCCGCCGAAGAAGAAGTCATCCTGGCCGCACAGCGGGCCCATGCGCATGAATTCATCCAGGAACTGGTAGACAGTTACGGCCGCAGAGGGTACGACGCCATGGTGGGAGAACGCGGAGTCAATCTGTCAGGCGGGCAACGCCAGCGTATTGCCATTGCCCGGGTACTGCTCAAAAATGCACCTATTCTGGTTCTGGATGAGGCAACGTCTGCGCTGGATTCTGATATAGAAGCCAGTATCCAGCAAAGCCTGCATGAGCTGATGCAAAACAAAACCGTGATCGCCATTGCCCACCGTCTCTCTACCATTGCGGCCATGGATCGGCTGATCGTGCTGGATAACGGGCACATCGTCGAGCAGGGGCGCCACGCCGAGCTGCTGTCACTCAACGGGCTTTATGCCAGACTCTGGAACCATCAGTCTGGTGGTTTCCTGGGCTATCTCGACCATAGCTCTGACAGCCATGACGAAACCTGCTAATTGGCTGAGGATCACCTCTCAAAACTTGTTCAAAATCTCGATCAGAGGATTTGCTGCTGTGTGACCGGAGGTTGATCAAACCGGCGATACAGCACGGGCAATACTACCAGCGTCAGCAATGTAGAGGTAATCAACCCGCCGATGACCACGATGGCAAGTGGTCGCTGCACTTCTGAGCCAGGGCCGGTCGCAAATAGAAACGGAACCAGCCCGAGCATGGCTACCGTAGCGGTCATCAAGACCGGGCGGAAACGCTGTTCACATCCTTTGATGACGGCATCCTTCACGCTGACCCCCTCATCACGCAATTTGCGAATATAGGAAATCAGCACCACTCCGTTCAATACCGCAATTCCCCACAATGCGATAAAACCAACCGAGGCAGGCACCGATAGATATTCACCGGTGACAAACAGGCCAAATACACCCCCTATCGATGCAAATGGCAGCACCAGAATGATCAAAGCAGCCAATCTGAGGGAATTGAACAACATGAACAGTAAAAAGAAAATCGCAAAAATCGTTATCGGGACAATGATCGAAAGCGTAGCCATAGCGCGCTCCATATTCTCGAACTGCCCCCCCCACTCGAAGAAATAACCGTCAGGCAGTTTCACTTCTTTGGCAATCCGCTCCTGTACCTCTGCTACAAACCCGCCCAGATCACGGCCTTCGACATTCGATCCGACTACTACGCGACGCTTGGCATTTTCACGTGAAACCTGGGCGGGACCATCGACGATGTTAATGTTAGCAACAGTATATAAGGGCACGGTTACGCCATCCGGGGCCCGCAGCAGCAAATTGCGAATGCTTTCGATACTGTCACGAAAATGTTGTGGAAAACGTGCCACGATGGAAAAACGCCGCTCACCTTCGTACAAAGTACTGACTTCACGACCGCCGACAGCAGTCTCGATCAGTTCATGCACATCAGCGACATTGATACCGTTACGCGCAATGGCATTACGATCAACATCGATGGTGAGGGATTGCTGGCCGGACAGACGTTCTATACGAATATCCTGTGCACCCGGAATGCTGCGTAAAATGCGTGCGATCTGTTCCGACAGCTCACGCAATTTATTCAGATCGTCCCCGAAAATTTTTACTGCAATTTCAGAGCGTACACCAGTCACCATCTCATCCACTCTTTCGGCAATCGGCTGTGACAAAACGATATTGACGCCTGGCAGCACCTCCAGCAATTTGCGGATATCTTCATCCACTTCATCCTGGGTACGACCGGACTCCGGATCGAGTATCACGATCGGATCGGATTCATTCTGCCCGGCCGGGTCAGCAGGAGATTCACCGCGCCCCAGTTTGGAGACCACACTTTTCACCCCTGGCACCTTCGATACGGCCTTCATGGCTTCCATTTCCATTTCAATGGCTTCGGACAGGGAAATCGAGGCTACCCGGTTGATCTGGGGAGTCAATGCACCTTCTTTCAAAGTTGGAATAAACGATTTCCCCAGAAATGGAAACAACACAAAAGACAGCAGCAATAATCCCAGCGCAGTGGTAACTGTCAGTTTTCCCCGCTTGAGTGCAGTGTTGAGCAAGGAATGGTAAGCCGCTTTCAGTTTGGCAATGATCGTTGTATCGTGATCGGCCCCCCCTTTCAGGATATAGGCACACAATACCGGGGACAAAGTCAGCGAGACGATCAGGGAAATCGCCAAAGCAATCGCAATCGTAAAGGCCAGCGGACTGAACAACTTGCCCTCCATACCCTGTAACGTCATCAGTGGCAGAAACACCAGAATGATGATGCAAATCCCAAAAATCACCGGTGTACCGACCTCACCCACCGCCTCAATAATGGTACGCGCACGTGATTCCTGCGTGTTGCCACTATGGCCCAGGCGATGAAAGACATTTTCCACCACCACCACGGTGGAATCGACCATCAGCCCGATCGCGATCGCAAGCCCGCCCAGTGACATCAGATTGGCGGAGATACCCTGGTGATTCATTATCATGAATGTCAGTAAGGGCGTAACTACCAGTGTTGCCACCACGATCAGGCTCGAGCGCACATCCCCCAGAAAGATGAACAATACGACGATGACCAGAAAAATACCTTCCATCAGTACCTTGCTGACCGTCCACAATGCGGCATCGACCAGGTCGGTACGGTCATAATACGGAACGATCTGTAATCCGCCGGGCAGCAGTTTCTGCTCATTGATCTCCGCCACCTTTACCTTGACGCGCTCCACGATTTCCTTGGCGTTCCCGCCTCTGACCATCAGCACGATGCCGGAAGCCGATTCGGTATACCCACCCTTGATGACGGCCCCTGCCCTGACCTCCGTGCCCAGTTTCACTTCAGCGATGTCACGCACGAATACAGGCACACCGCGCTCTTCCGACAGGACGATATTGCCAATATCCTGCAGGGTGCGAATCAGGCCAACCCCTCGAACGAGATACTGTTCACTGCCGGTCGGCAGGATACCGCCGCTGGCATTGGCATTATTTTCTGCAACGGCCTTCTCTACCTGGTTCAGTGTCAGATCGTAGTGACGCAGTTTGTTGGGATCCGTCAGCACATGATATTGCTTGACATACCCTCCCTGCGAATTGATTTCCGCCACTCCGGGAATGGATCGCAACATTGGCCGGACAATCCAGTCCTGCACGATGCGCCGTTCGGTCAGTTCTTCGACGGTCAGTGCCCGCTCACCATCATTGGGATGATCGATCGTGTATTGATAAACCTCTCCCAGGCCCGTAGAAACCGGACCCAGGCGCGGGATGATTCCCGGTGGCATTTTACTGGCTGCTTCCAGCAGCCGCTCCATGACCAGTTGCCGGGCAAAATAAACATCGGTTTCATCGGTAAAAACCAGGGTAATGATGGATAAACCGCTCTTGTTCAGTGAACGCATTTCCTCCAGTCCGGGCAATCCGGTCATGGCAATTTCCAGTGGAACCGTCACCAGCCGTTCTATCTCTTCCGGACTGCGACCGACTGCCTCAGTCGCAATCTGCACCTGAATATTGGTGACATCCGGAAACGCATCGACCGACAAGCGTTGTGCTGCATGCAGACCAAACCCCATCAGAATCAGCGTCAGCACGACTACCACCAGCCGCTGCGCCAGCATGGCGCGTACCAGAGAAGTAATCATCATTACTCCAGATCCTTGCGCTTGCGCTCGTTATTCAGGTGAAAGGCACCATCGACGATGATCTGCTGATCCGGTGTCAACCCTTCCAGGACGGGTCTTACCTGATTGATCATTTCATCCAGTTTGACCGGAGTCAGTGTGAAACCGCCATCTTCCCGGGCAATGAACACATGATCCTCATTATTCTCACGTACCACCGCCCCTTCCGGGATGACCAGACGTTCGCGCGCATGTTCGTCGATATGCACCGTGGTCAGCATATCTGGTCGCAGCCTGCGTTCGGGATTATCCACTTCCGTGCGGACAGTTACCGTCCGTGTCAGCGGATTGACGATGTCGGATACAAAAATGATGGTTCCATCGAAACTCGTGTCCCCCAATGCAGGTACGCGCACTTCCACATGCTGACCCAGCTCGACAAAATGGGCAGCATGCTCCGGGACATCCCCCACCACCCACAGCACCGACAAATCAGCCAGTGTAAATAGCTGATCCGAAGGCTGAACCACCTGTCCCAGCGCAACATCGCGTGCAATTACCGTACCGCTGCGCGGTGCGGTAATGACCACGGAAGGCAGGATCTGGCCACGTTTGGTCAGATCCTGCACTGCCTGGTTATCCATTCCCAGCAACCGCAAATGATCCTTCGCCGCACTCAGTTCAGCGTTTGAAACCTGTAATTCCGATTCCCGGCGCTGCAGTTCTGCAGCACTGATGACATCCTCCTCAAACAATTGCTGTGCGCGCATGGCTGCACGCTGTGCCAGTACTGCCAGAGAATTTGCACGCAGATAAGCCAGTTGAGCCTGGGTCAGTTCCGGGCTTGAAATCCTGGCCAGTTTGGTACCGGCGGAAACACTATCCCCCAAATGTGCATAAATTTCGACGATCCGCCCGGTAAAGCTCGCCCCGACCTGAACAAGCTTCAATTCGTTGACCTTGATCTGCCCGGGGACGCTCAGTTTTTCAGCAATATCGGCATAAAAGGGCTTGCCGGTTTTGATCCGTTCGCGTAAATCCGGCCTGAGAAAAATTGTATTGGCATCATCTGTTTCTGCCTTGACGTGTTTTTCCGGAGGCTCCTGTTCCTCTCCGCTCTTGCAACCCGGAACAGACAGTGTGACGAATGCAAGAAAAACAGCAATGATCTGTATCTGCAAATTCATTGAAAAAGGTTACTCCTTTGGATAATGCGCTCGCAGCCGATCTATCTCTGCCGCTGCTGACTGTAATTCGAACTGGGCCTGCAACAGCTCCGAACGGGCATTACGCAACACCCGCTGGGTATCCAGCACCTCGATAAACCCTCTTTCCCCCAGCCGGAAAGCAGCTTCCGCCACACGCAGCGCCGCTTCTGCTTCCTTGACGATACCGCCTTCAAACATTTCCACTCTGCGCCGCGCAATCTCCATCGCCTGCCAGGCGGATTCCAGCAGTCGATTGATCTCATAGCGACGATAATCGAGCGTCTCGCGCACTCTGGCTGCATCTGAAACCGCTGCATCGACTTCACCGCGCCGCTGATAGAAAAGTGGAATCCGTACGCTCAATCCAGCGGTATTCGATGTAAATTGCTTGTCCTGGTAATTGCTGTAAAGAATATTCACTGACGGCAGTACAGAAGCACGCTCCTGGTCGATTCGCAGATGTGCGCGATTCTGCTCTGCCTCCAAACGCAGAATTTCCGGATTCACAGTTGATAACTCAACACGTAACGCTTCAAGTGAAGGCAATTCGACCGGATCACCGAGCGAAGCAGTCACGTTGAATTCAGGTGGCAAGGCGCCTGCTGTCAATTGCAACAGAGCAATACGTGCCCGTTCGGTATTCAATAATGCTGCCTCTTTTCTGCTCGCTGCCGTCATTACTTCGGTATCGGCACGAATCAACTCGAAGCGGGCAGTTTCACCCGATTCAACGCTCAGCTTGATACGACGCTGTATTTCCCCCATCAGATCATGAATATCTGATTCCATCTCAGCCAGACCACGTCGCAACAGAAATTCATAGATATGTACCCGAAGTTGCGCCGCCAGATCTGCCCGTGCCTGTTCCAGATTTGCGCGACTGGCTTCCACCCCGGCCTCTGCCGCACCGATCCGGGCACGCCGCACAAATGGATTTTCCAGTGACTGACTGACTGTCACCTGCCGTTGCATGGAAGCCGGCCCGGTATCAATCTCAGGTAAACGCTTACTGTCAGGGCCAGCCATAAAAGTAACTTCAGGGTTGGGAAATGCCGATGCACTGGTAACCTCTGCCCTGGCTATCTCGACCTGTGAACGGACAGCCTGCAGCAAGCCATTGGCCTGTAAACCCATACGCTGAATATCAGTGACGGTATATCCGCCTCCCGCCGCCAGAACCGGATAATTTGATCCCGTAAATAAAGCGAAGCCAGACAGGAAACTCCAGAGAAAAATTTTCCGCATACAAAATGAAGATAAAAGCTGTATTTTTATAAAGCGAGCAGTTACTGCTCTTTGGCTGCTTTTCGTTTTTTTATTAGACGTTTTTTCCACCACCACCCTGCTGCCAGCAGAGTAAAGAGCGCATACCAGATACCATGAGTCCGCATCCATGCTTCTGGGTTTTCTCGTACAAACAACTGAATTTCAGCCAGATCCGCAACTTGCGGATGCTCACGGGTGGTTTCAGCCGTTTGCAGATGCAGCTCGATCGACAGGTGGTGACGCCCCGTCTTTTCTGGAGTAATGATCCAGGACCACCGGCTCATCTCACCTTGACCGGAAAAGAACTGCACCTGCGGCTCCGGTGGATCGATCGAAAATGCATCTCCGGCTATCCTGGCACGCATTTCAGGGAAAACCTCGCTGCGAATACCTTGCAGCTCGGTTCCGGGATGAGATTTCTTGACGATATCGTTGATACGCCGCGCCAGTTCTCTGGTATTCAGTTGCAATGTGATTTCAAAAGGTTTGTATTGTTTTATTTCTTGCGGCAGGCTGATGACCGAACTGTCAGCCGGCAGTTTCATCATCGTCAGTGGTGGAAAATGTTTCTCTCCATACCACGCATGTGCCAGAAAATTCATCACAAACGGAACAAACAAAACCGCCGCGAGCAACGCCGGAAACACCATACTGAAACGAGTATCTCTTTTATACATCATACCCCCTTCAAACTGAACGGCTCCTGAACGGTCCTTCCATTACCGGATAACATCGCAATCCAATGGAATAGAGAGTAGACTCGAGGAAAAAGAGGAGTGGTTCTTCTGTAATGGTGCATGGTGTTCCTTGTTTCGTTGCCCATCGAGGGTATCCCGCATTGTATCCGGAAAATTCACTGGTCGGAATTCGGGCTGCAGTCCAGGCTGGTGCCCGGTATGTTGAAATTGACATTCAACTGAGCCGCCAGCTGACTCCCTATCTCTGTCATGACGATGATCTGAAGCGATTGACCGGCCGCAATGCCTATCTGACCAGACTGAAAGACGATGAAATCGATACACTGACCGTCTCCTGCCCAGATGTCACGTGTTCAGCCGGTACAGAGCCTGCTCCAATTCCCCGTCTGGCAGAATTCTGCCGCTATCTGGCGCAGCATCCCCAAGTCACCACCTTCGTCGAAATCAAATCTGAAAGCATTGCCCGGTTTGGTCTGAGCAAAACGATGGATGCGATTCTTCCGGTCATTGATGTGGTGCACACACAATGTGTCCTGATTTCATTCGACTGGGAATTGATTGCACTGATCAAATCGCATCAGATGTACAAAACCGGCTGGATCATCGAACACTGGACTGACGAACAATCGGCCATGGCAGCACGCTTGCAGCCGGATTATCTGTTCAGCAGCATCCGCTGTCTTCCCGAAAAACTCAATCAACTCTGGCCCGGCCCCTGGCAATGGGTGATTTATACAGTCGATGATTACGCTACGGCACTCGATTATGCAGAAGCCGGCATTACACTGATCGAAACCGATACGATCGGCACGCTGCTCGCTCCCTGACCAAGCCATGCCTACAACTCGCCACTACGACATTGTAATCATAGGAGGAGGAATTCAAGGCGCAGCCGTTGCACAGGCTGCCGCTGCACTTGGCTACAATGTGCTGGTGCTGGAAAAAACTGCTTTGGCTGCAGGAACTTCGAGCCGTTCAAGCAAACTGATCCACGGCGGTCTGCGTTATCTGGAAAGCGGCCAGTTCGGACTGGTATGGGAAAGTCTGAAAGAACGGGCTGCGCTCCTGCGCCTTGCGCCTTCACTGGTCAGATTGCAGCCATTTCATATCCCCATTTACGATCAGACTTCACGCGATACGCTGACCATACGCGCAGGACTCAGTCTCTATGCCCTGCTTGCAGGATTGAGCAAAGGCGCAGGCTTTCATTCCATACCAAGAAGGAGATGGGGGGAGCTGGACGGCCTCTCTACGCGAGGACTCAGACATGTCTTCCAGTATTGGGATGCGCAAACCGACGATCAGGCGCTCACCCGGGCGATCATGCATTCTGCCTCCTCGATCGGAGCGGAATTACACTGCCCGGCCGAATTCATCCACGCCAGAATTTCCGGAGAGATTTGTGAAATCGAATTTCTGGAAAATAACCAAACTTACCAGTGTACGGCAAGCTCGCTCGTCAATGCTGCCGGCCCATGGGTCAGTCAGGTAGCGGAACGAATCTCGCCCGCACCACCGGCATACCCGGTAGAGCTGGTACAAGGCACTCATCTGATACTGGAAGGAAGTCTGGATAAAGGCTGTTATTACCTCGAATCACCACAGGATCGAAGAGCCATTTTCGCGCTGCCATGGAAACAGCATATTTTACTGGGCACAACTGAAACAGTATTCGAAGGAGCACCCGACAAGGCTCTCCCGCTGGTATCCGAAGAAAACTACCTGCTGGGTTGCTTCCGGTATTATTTTCCCGATCACGGCGCCACGGTACGGGAACGCTTTACCGGCCTGCGCGTACTGCCCGTATCGCGCAACAACCCTTTCGGTCGCTCGCGTGAAACTCACCTGCAATGTGATTCGCCTGAATCTCCCCGGATTGTGGGAATTTATGGGGGAAAACTGACTGTCTGCCGCGCAACTGCCCGGAAAGTTCTGCATACTCTGCGGCCTTCACTACCCGTCCGGATTCCCAAAGCAGATATTTCACAACTGACACTCAAACTGCCTTAATCCGGTCATTCGACTTACATTGATGAGCTCAGACTTACCGACGATCAATTCCCGGATCAATCGAGCAGCAGATCAGTCAATCTGGAATTACGGTAATACAGCATGGTTTGACTGGGGCTTATTTTTCTCGATCTTCTCCATTTTTTTTGCCCGGCGTGCGATCTCTTCTTTGATCTCTTCCAGAAAACCATTGTTTTTCTTGTGCTGCTGTTTTGTCTTCCACCATGTAAAGCAGACGATCACCCCCAGCAAAATCGGCACAAAACTCACCACTTCAATCCCATCGAACATTAAAAATACAACGCCAGTCGAGATACCAAATACACCCAGTAATCCCGTTAGGTATCCCTTGCGTCCATCCCAGACCGATTGGGCATATTTGGCACACCATGCCTCGATCTGATCCCGGGTCGATACCAGTTCCTCATCTGTCCATTTTTTGAGATTCATTCGTCCTCCTGATCAATTATCAATGATGAGCTTCCCGGGGCACCCGGATGATCCAACCCGACACAAGATACCTGGATTATGATTCGGAAAGATCATATAAATGGAGTGCCGCCCGAAGAAGCACCAGAAATCAGCATTGTCCAAGTAGCAAAGTTTATCAGTACCTGTATACGCTCCAAGTGCATTTTTTACTGCTGACACCAGCACCACCAAACCGGCACCATTCGGTTAGATAAGTACAGAAGAGTAATAAACAGGAAGCTAGGTCCTGTTAACACTATTTGTATTAAAATTACCGAATGGAAATATCTGCATCGCAATTCAAGCTTATTGAAAATCTACTGCCGATACAACGTGGTAACGTCACACTTTCGAATTTGGAAGTGCTCAACGCGATTCTGTATGTTGCAGAGCACGGCTGTAAGTGGCGTGGTCTGCCTGTGAAATTCGGCAAT